>Ga0247774_1000076_pt1 | contig 44293 bp, 54 predicted proteins | sample UWRJL001104B6_FD_179933 | JGI IMG/M metagenome (GOLD analysis project Ga0247774, IMG submission 179933) | Plant litter microbial communities from Arlington Agricultural Research Station in Wisconsin, United States - UWRJ-L001-104B-6 | ecosystem: Environmental > Terrestrial > Plant litter >...
TGGCCGCCGCCGAAGCCGGCGAAGGCCGGCCCCGCGTCGTACTCCTTGCGCTTCTCGGGGTCGGAGAGGACGTCGTGGGCGGCGGAGATCTCCTTGAACTTCTCCTCCGCCTCGGCGTCGCCCGGATTGCGGTCAGGGTGGTACTTCCGGGCCAGTTTCCGGTACGCCTTCTTGATCTCCTCGTCGGTCGCCTTCTTCGAGACGCCGAGCACCTTGTAGAGCTCGTCGGCCATGTCCTCCTAGCTGCTCACCACGACCCGCGCGGGCCGGATCAGCTGCTCGCCGAGCGTGTAGCCCTTCTGCAGGACTTCGACGACGACGCCGCTCTCGGTCCCCTCCACCGGCTGGGTGGAGAGCGCCTCGTGCCGATTGGGATCGAACTTCTCCCCGGCGGGATCGACGGCCTCGATGCCGTGCCGCTGCAGGGTCTCGCGCAGGTTGCCGAGCACCATCTCAACGCCAGCGGTGAGACCCTCGTCGCCGTCAGCGGCCTCCAGCGCCCGCTCGAGGTTGTCGACCGCATCGATCACTTCCCGCGCCACTTCGACCTTCCCTCGAACCTGCGCGGCTTGAACTTCCGCGCTCATCCGCTTACGGAAGTTCTCGAAATCGGCCTTGGTCCTCTTCGCGAGTTCGAGGTACTCGTCTTTCTCCTTCTGGGCGTCAGCCAGCAGCGCCTCGAAGTCCTCCTCAACGGTCCGAGCCCCATCTTCAGGCGCCTCACCCGCGGGTGGCGACGATTCCGAGGACTCTCCCGACAGGGAGAGCCCGGAATCGGAGACAGGACCCGCGGGCCGGGGCTCGTTGGTCCCTTGGTCGTTGGAAGAGGACCTCATTTGCCCTCCTCGTCAACCACCTCAGCATCAACAACCTCCTCCTCATCGGAGGCCGCCCCGTTCTCGGGGCTCCCGCCTGCCGCTTCCTGTTCCGCCGAAGCCGCCGCGTAGATCTGCTCCGACGCTTTGGTCATCGCCGTGTTCAGCGCCTCGACCTTGGAGTCGAGCTCCTCTTTGGAGCCGGACTCGAGCGAGTCGCGCACGTCCTTGACGGCCGACCGCACGTCCTCCTTGACCGCGTCGTCGACTTTGTCGCCGGCCTCCTCGATCGCTTTCTCAGCCTGGTAGGCGGCGTTCTCGGCGAGGTTCCTCGTCTCCGCCAGATCGCGCTGCACCCGGTCCTCCTCGGCGTGGGCCTCGGCGTCGGAGACCATGCTCTGGATTTCCTCGTCGGAGAGGCCGGAGCCGGATTTGATCTCGATCTTCTGCTCTTTGCCGGTGCCTTTGTCCTGGGCGGCGACGTTGATGATCCCGTTGGCGTCGATGTCGAAGGTGACCTCGATCTGCGGGATGCCGCGCGGCGCCGGCGGGATCCCGGTGAGCTGGAATTTGCCCAGGCTCTTGTTGCCGCTGGCCATCTCGCGCTCGCCCTGGAGCACGTGGATCTCGACCGAGGGCTGGTTGTCGTCGGCGGTCGAGAAGACCTCCGACTTCTTCGTCGGGATCGTCGTATTGCGCTCGATCAGCTTCGTCATCACGCCGCCTTTGGTCTCGATCCCCAGGGTCAGCGGGGTGACGTCGAGCAGCAGCACGTCCTTGACGTCGCCGGCGAGCACGCCAGCCTGGATCCCCGCCCCGACCGCGACGACCTCGTCCGGGTTGACGCCCTGATGGGGCTCCTTGCCGGTCAGCTCCTTGACTTTGTCGCGGACGGCCGGCATCCGGGTCATGCCGCCGACCAGGACGACGTGGTCGACCTCGGTGTCGGCGTCTTTCAGCGCCTGTTTCACCGGCCCGACGATGCGGTCGAGGAGGTCGCCCGTCAGCTCGTTCAGCTTCGAGCGGCTCAGTTTCAGGTCGAGGTGCTTCGGCTGCCCCTCGACCGCGGTGATGAAGGGCAGGTTGATCTGCGTCTCCTGCGTCGAGGAGAGCTCGATCTTCGCCTTCTCCGCGGCCTCGTAGAGGCGCTGCAGCGAGTTCTTGTCCTGGGAGAGATCGACGCCCTGGTCGCGTTTGAACTCCGCCACCAGCCACTCGACGATCGCTTTGTCCCAGTTGTCGCCGCCGAGGTGGTTGTCGCCGGCGGTCGCCTTCACCTCGAAGACGCCGTCGCCGATTTCCAGCACCGAGACGTCGAAGGTGCCGCCGCCGAGGTCGAAGACGAGGATCGAGTGATCGGCCTCCTCTTTGTCGAGCCCGTAGGCGAGCGAGGCGGCGGTCGGCTCGTTGATGATCCGCTTCACCTCGAGGCCGGCGATCTTTCCGGCGTCCTTGGTCGCCTGGCGCTGGTCGTCGTTGAAGTAGGCGGGGACGGTGATCACCGCGCTGTCGACGGTTTCGCCCAGCTTCGCTTCGGCGTCCGCTTTCAGCTTCTGCAGGATCATCGCGCTGATCTCCGGCGGGCTGTACTGCTTGCCGCGCACCTCGACGCGCACGTCTCCGTTCGGGCCGGCGACGACCTCGTAGGGGACGATCGTCTCCTCCTCTTTGACTTCCGACTCCTTGCGGCCCATGAACCGCTTGATCGAGAAGATCGTGTTCTCCGGGTTCATCACCGCCTGCCGTTTGGCGACGGTGCCGACGAGGCGCTCGCCGCTCTCGGTGAAGGCGACGACGGACGGGGTGGTGCGCCCGCCCTCCGCGTTCTCCAGAACGGTGGGCTCGCCGCCCTCCATCACCGCGACACAGGAGTTGGTCGTGCCGAGGTCGATACCGATCGTCTTTGCCACTTTTACGCCTACCTCCAGGGGTTTCGTTGATCCAGCTCTAAAAATCTAAGTGCCAGTATGGCAGATCCTCAAAGGATTTCAAGCGGGTTTTCAGTCATCCCTAAACTCGATGGCGGGAGGTGCCTTGACCAAATCGATCCCGGGGGGATCACGGAAGAGGAGGAAAGACTTGCGATCTGCACCGACTCGCCGGCTGTTCGGGCCGGCACTCGCAGCGTTACTGGTCATCGCCCTACTGCTGCCGGCGGCGGCTCTCGCGAAGCAGAAGGACGACCACAGCGACCACGGCAAAGGCAAGGTCGTCGGGACGATGACCCGCAACCTCTACCTGGGGGCCGACCTGACGCCGGCGATCCTGGCGCCGACGGTGCCGCAGTTCGTCGCCGCCAACGGCCAGATCCTGCGCGAAGTGACCGCCAACAACTTCCCGGTGCGGGCCAAAGGCCTCGCCGCCGAGATCCTCAAGGCGAAGCCGGACCTGGTTGGCCTGCAGGAGGTGGCGCTGTGGCGCACCGCGCCGGTCAACTTCGAAGTCCTGGCCAAAGGTCCGAGCGCGACCACGGTCCGCTACGACTACCTGGCGGAACTGCTCGCCGAGCTCAACCGCGGACCTGACCGCTACGAAGTCGTCGTCGTCCAGAACGAGTTCGATCTCGAGGCGCCCGCCGACGAGGACAACAATCCGGCGACGGGACCGTTCGGCGCCGACATCAACGGACGGCTGACGATGCGCGACGTGATCCTCGCCCGCCGTGGCGCCGGGATCCACACCAAAAACGAGCAGTCGGCCAACTTCACCACCAACCTCGTGGTGACGGTGGCCGGGGTGCCGGTGACGGTCAAACGCGGCTGGACCGCAACCGACGCGAAGGTGCGCGGCAGCGACTGGTTCCGCTTCGTCAACACCCACCTGGAGGCGTTCCAGCCGCTGGTCCGCCAGGCGCAGGCGGCCGAGCTGGTGGCCCCGACCGGGCCGGCGACGAGCGACCTTCCGGTCGTCCTGGTCGGCGATCTCAACTCCGACGACGACACGGTCACGGGCGCGGATCGCCTCGCCTACGAAACGCTGCTGGCGGCGGGGATGGTCGAGCGCAGCACCGACGACCCGCTCAGCTGCTGCCTCGACTCCAGCCTGCTGGAAGTGGGCAAAGGCGGCAGCGAAGCCGACTTCGACCACCAGGTCGACCACATCATGACCCGGGATCCGAAAGTGGTGACCCTGGAGGACTCGGCGGTGAGCGGGATCCAGCCGGTCAACGGGTTCTGGAACTCCGATCACGCCGGGCTCTTCAGCGCCCTGCGGTTCCGGGACTGAAGCGCGCCAAGCGCTGGCGGTACGAGGGGGCGGGGCAACCCGCCCCCTTTCTTTGCTCAGCCCTCGCCGGCGGTGCGGGCGACGAAGTCGGAGACCTCTTCGGCCTGCTCTTCGTTGAGGATGCCGCCCGGCATCCGCCCGGGGGTGGTCGAGCTGTCGACGCCGTTGTCGATCGCGTTGAGGACGCGTTCCTTGGTCGAATCGATCGTGGCTTTGGCGTTCTCGCCTTCCGGCGGACCCGTGGGGGCGAGCAGTTCGTCGAGGTCGGGGCCGTAGTTGCCGTCGGTGCCGGCGCTGTAGAGCGAGTGGCAGGTCCCGCAGTTGATGACGAAGAGCTCTTTGCTGTTCTCGAGGCCGGCGGGGACCTGCTGCTCGCCGCTGTCGCCGTCCCCCTTGGCGCGGAAGGCCGCGAAGGGGATGACAACCGCGAGGACGAGGACGAGGACCCCGAACCAGATGAAGGTGCGCTTGCTCATTTGGCGGCGCGCATACTACTGGCGGCCGTCCCCGCGCGGTTTTCGCGGTACCAGGGACACATCCGCCGCAGGGCGCACTCGCCGCAGCGCGGTTTCGGCCGGCAGACGGCGCGGCCGTGCCGGATCAGGTTGACGTGGAGCTCGTGCGCGTCCTCCGGCGGCACGATCGCCAGCATCTCGTCGTGGGCCTTCTCGAACGAGGCCTTGGCCGGGAAGAGGCCGAGCCGGCCGCCGACGCGGTGGACGTGGACGTCGACCGGGATCTCCGGGATCCCCCAGGTGAAGATCAGCACGCAGGCGGCGGTTTTGCGCCCGACGCCGGGCAGGGCGAGGAGGAACTCGAGCGACTCCTCACGCGGCGCCGTCTCCGTCCAGTCGAGGTCGGGCGGGTCGCCGAGCTGTTCGAGGATCGCCTGGATCCGCGGCGCCTTCTGCTTGGCCAGGCCGCCGGGCCGGATCGCCTCCTCGACCTGGTCGACGGGGGCGTCGCGCACTTCCTCCCAAGCCGGGAAGCGCTCCCGCAGCGCCGCGAAGGCGCGATCGCGGTTGCGGTCGTTGGTGTGCTGGGAGAGGACGGTCTTGACCAGCTCTCCCACCGGGTCACCGTGCGGCTCCTCCTCCGGGACCCCGTACATCTCCCGCAGCCGATCGCGGATCGCCCGCACCCGCCGCTTCTCCGGCCGCTTCCAGCTCACGGGCCGGACCTTATTGACCTCGCCTCTAAGGCCGAATTACCTCCCCTGCCGTTAACGCGGGGATTACAATGGCTTGTTCGTGTCTGCTGCGTTTGCCGCGATCTCTGCCCGTCTCCCGAAGGGCTGGGGCGACCTCGGTCGCCAAGTCGCCGTGCTCGTCAGCGTCGACCTCGCCTACACCTTCGTGCGCGGGGTCGCCGACGGCCACCGGGCGGTGGCGATGACGCACGGGCAGCAGGTGATCGACTTCGAGAAAGCGACCGGCACCTTCTTCGAGCCCAGCCTGCAGGCCTTCTTCCTGCCGGCTCAGGGGATCGTCGACATCGCCAACCAGATCTACCTCAACGCCCAGTTCTCGATCGCCCTGGGCTTCCTGGTCTGGCTCTACCTCTTCCGCAACGAGTCCTATTACTTCGTGCGGAACATGTTCGTCGCCTCGATGGGCCTGGCGCTGATCGGCTACACGCTCTACCCGACCGCACCGCCGCGGATGTTCCCCGAGTACGGCTTCGTCGACACGCTCAACGCCTTCGCCGAGGTCGGTCACGACTCGACGATCGCGAAAATCTTCATCAACCCCTACGCGGCGGTGCCGAGCATGCACTGCGCCTTCGCGATGATGATCGGCGGCAGTGGCGTCATGGTCTGCCGCCGGTGGTGGGCGAAAGCCTGGTGGGCCTTCTGGCCGCTGCTGGTCTCCTGGGTGACGATCGTCACCGCCAACCACTACTGGGTCGATGCCGCGCTCGGCTGGCTGGTGGCGCTGGCCGCCGCCGGGATCGCCTACCGGCTCGCCCTCGCCCGTCCCGAGGCCTGGTCCTTCCGCGCTCCCGCCCCGCGCGAGGCCGAGGCGTAATAGCCTCACTCTCAATGGGACCCTCGGCGCCGCCCCGGCGCAGTAATCGTGCCGCCGCTCGCAACGGACAGGAGCTGCGGTCATATGCGCGCGAGCGGCTGATCGAGTCCCGCCTCACCCCGAACGCGATCTCGATGGCCGGCCTCGTCGGCAACCTGATCGCCGCCGGCCTCGTCACCCAGCGCCTCTTCTTCCTCGCCGGGATCGCCTTCGTCATCGGCTCGGTGATGGACACGCTCGACGGCCGCTACTCGCGGATGTCGGGCAAGGGGAGCCTCTTCGGCGCCTTCCTCGACTCGACCCTGGACCGGATCGAGGAGGGGATCGTGCTCGCCGCCGTCGCCGGCTACTTCGCCGCCGAGGGCGACGACTTCGCGGCGGCGATGTGCGTGGTCGCGGTGCTCGGCTCGCTGATGGTCTCCTACACCCGCGCCCGGGCCGAGGCGCTGGGGGTCGAATGCAAGGTCGGTTTGGCCACTCGTCCGGTCAGGGTGGTGATACTTTCGATTGGCTTGATCTTCGCCAAGGGGGCCGGCATCGGCGATTTCGAACTGCTGGCGCCGGCGGTCTACGTGATCGCCGCCCTGACGATATTCACGACGTTCCAGCGGGTATGGCATGTGAGAAACGAGCTTTCCGGCGAGGTCTCCGGCGTCAAGGACGGCGGCGGCGACGCTGGGGACGTGTAACCAGCGAAGCCACCCGGTGTCTTCAGCCACCCAGCGCAATCCAGGAGGACTTCCGAATCAATGAGTGAGAGCAACGGAGCCAACGGCCACACGAATGGCGTCGGCCGCCCGGACGAGAAGGTCCGCGTCGCGATCGTCGGCGTCGGCAACTGCGCCAACAGCTTCATCCAGGGCGTCCAGTACTACAAGGACGCCGACCCGGCCGACGAAGTGCCGGGCCTGATGCACGTCGACCTCGGCGGCTACCACGTGCGCGACGTCGAGTTCGTCGCCGCCTTCGACATCGACGCCGAGAAGGTCGGCAAAGACCTCTCCGAGGCGATCTGGTCGGGGCAGAACGACACGATCAAGTTCGCCGACGTGCCGAACCTCGGGATCGAGGTCCACCGTGGCATGACCCACGACGGTCTCGGCAAGTACCTGAAAGAGAAGATCACCAAAGCCCCGGGCGAAACCGCGGACGTCGTCGGCATTCTCAAAGAGACCAAAGCCGACGTCCTGGTCTGCTACCTGCCGGTCGGCTCCGAGGAGGCGACCAAGTGGTACGTCGAGCAGGCGCTCGCCGCCGGCGTCGGCTTCGTCAACTGCCTGCCGGTCTTCATCGCCCGCGAGGACTACTGGGACAAGCGCTTCCAGGAGGCCGGGCTGCCGATCATCGGCGACGACATCAAGAGCCAGGTCGGGGCGACGATCGTCCACCGGGCGCTGGCCCGCCTCTTCCACGACCGCGGCGTGCGGTTGGAGCGGACCAGCCAGCTCAACGTCGGCGGCAACATGGACTTCTACAACATGCTCGAGCGCGAGCGGCTCGACTCGAAGAAGATCTCGAAGACCAACGCCGTCACCTCGATCATGGGGCACGAGCTGCCCGACAAGGACGTCCACGTCGGGCCGTCGGACTACGTCGCCTGGCTGACCGACCGCAAGTGGGCGCACATCCGGCTCGAGGGCAAAGCCTTCGGCGACGTGCCGCTGACCGCCGAGCTGAAGCTCGAGGTCTGGGACTCGCCGAACTCCGCCGGCGTCGTCATCGACGCGGTGCGGCTGATCAAGCTGGCGCTCAACAACGGCATCGCCGGCCAGCTCGACGGGCCCTCCAGCTACCTGATGAAGAGCCCGCACACCCAGCGTCCCGACGACGAGGCTCGCGAGCAGACCGAGCAGTTCATCGTCGAGAACGCGCGTGGCAAGGCGCTGCCGGGAACGCCGGCAGAGTCGCCGAGCACGGCCTCGGCTTAGCCGCATCGATCTAGAAGCGCCGAGACCGCAAAAGACCGCGATATAGGCGGTCTCTCGCGGTCTCGCGACTTCTGGGCTCTTATCCTGCACCCGTGACCCCGGAGCCACTCTCGATCGCCCAGGTCTTTCCGGTGCGCCGGACGGGCGACAACCCGGCGGCGCAGTTCGCGCGGTCCGTCGCCGAGGAGCTGGAGCGGCGCGGGCACGAGGTGCTGCGGATCTCCACCGGGGATCCGGTCAAACGGATGCTGAAATCGCGGCGCCTGGACATCGTCCACGTCCACGACCCCTTTGCCCCGAGCGCGCCCTCGGCGGCGCTGCGGCACTCCTTCTCGCTCAACGTCGCGACCTTCCACGCGCCGCAGGAACGGGTCCTCTCGACCCAGGTGGCGCGGCCGTTCGTGGAGATCTTCTTCGGTCGCATCGACGCGCGCACGGTGACCAGCACCGAGACGGCGGAGTTGCTGGGGCGCTTCTTCCCGGCCGACTACGAGCTGGTCGAGGGGGTCGACGAGCTGGAAGCGATCTATCGCCGCCTGCTGGCGCGGCGCCACGACCCGACCGGCGACCCGGAGGCGCGCGAGCGGATCTCCTCGCGGCCGCTGATCGAGGTCGACCTGCACATGCACACCGACCACTCCGGCGACTGCGCGACGCCGGTCGACGTCCTGCTGCAGACGGCGCGCGACCGCGGCCTCGGGGCGATTGCGATCACCGACCACAACGAGGTCTCCGGCGCCCTGGAGGCGCGCAGGATCGCCGAGCAGATGGGCGACATCAAGGTGATCGTCGCCGAGGAGGTGAAGACCGCCGAACAGGGCGAGGTGATCGGCCTCTTCATCGAGGAGAAGATCCCCAAGGGCCTCACCATGGCGGAGACGATCGCCGAGATCCGCCGCCAGGGCGGGCTCGTCTACGTGCCGCACCCGTTCGACCGCTTCCACTCGGTGCCCGACTACGAGCACCTGCTCGACATCGTCGAGGAGATCGACCTGCTCGAGGTCTTCAACCCGCGGGTGGCGCTGACCTCGTTCAACGAAGAGGCGGTGCGGTTCGCCAACAAGTACCGGATCGTGCCGGCTGCGGGGTCCGACAGCCACGTCGCCCAGGGGCTCGGCAGCGTGCGGCAGCGGATCCACGACTTCGACGGGCCGGCCGAGTTCCTCGAGGCGATGCGGGACGCCGACATCACCCGCAAGCACAAGAACCTGGTCTACGTGCAGACGCTGAAGTTCCTGCAGACGACCGGCCGCCCGAAGGCGCCGAAACGGCGGGTGCCCGATGCGAAACCGGTTCGCGGCGGGCGGCCGCGGCGGCGTGGAGAAGGGCGGCGGGCGAGCAAGTCCTGATGCAGACGGACCGTCGCAAAGGAGCCGCGCCCGCTCCGTCAAAGAGTGCCCCGATGCGCAGCCTCGACGACGAGATTCGAGAGAAGTACCTGGAGCGGGCGATCCGCGAGCTCAACCAGATGAGCCGCGAGATCCAGGAATGCCCGCACTGCCCGCGCGGCAAGCTGATGCCGGTGCTCGGCTCCGGCCACCCGCAGGCGGACATCTTCATGCTCAAGCAGGCGCCGATGGCCTCGGAGATCGAGGAGGGGGTCGCCTTCTACGGTCGTTCGGGCAACGCCCTGATGAAAAGCTTCAAACGGCTGGGCATCGATCCGCTGGTCGTCTACGGCACCCTCTGCGTCAAGTGCCCGATCCCCGAGCCCGACCTCGCCGCCGGCGAGTGCGTCGGCCGCCTGGTCGAAGAGATGGCGATCGTCCAGCCGAAGATCGTCGTCGTCATGGGCGAGCCCGCCCTCCGCGTCCTCAACGGCCTCAGCGTCCCCCTCTCCCGCCCGATCGAGCAGCGCGAGGGCGAGATCCAGCCCTTCACCCCGACGATCGACGCCCTCTACGTCCCCGACATCGACCTCTCGCTCGACGAAGAGGGGGCGAAGCAGCGCTTCTGGCAGGCCTTCAAGACGCTCGGCGTCTGGTACGACGACCTGCCGCCGTATTAGAGACTTCCTGCGATGAGGCGAAACGCGTCTCCCGTATCTGCACGAGTTGCGCTCGCTTCGATGCTGTGGGGCCTCCTGCTGGCGGCCGCTCTGGTCCTCTCGGCTTGCGGCGGGGAGGGAGAAGGGGAAACGGTTCTCGAAGTGGAGCCCGGGCAAGGGGTTCAGGTGCGGCGGGGATCGGGCAGCGCCGCAGGGTTTGCAGAAGTCGCGAAGCCGCTTTCGCCCGTGTACCGGGTCACCTCCTCGCGGGAGCTCAGTCGACCGGTGACGTTGAGGTTCTCGAGCCCAGAGGCCGAGGGGTGGAATTCGGAGGTGCTCCGCATTGCCCACCGAGAGTCGAAAGAGGACGCTTGGGGCTGGGTGCGAGGAGAGATGCAGAACGGGTCATATGCGGTGGAAACCGCTCGCCTGTCTGAATGGCAGCTGCAGGAGATCGATTGCTCTGACGAAATCGATGACGCGGATGGGTTTGAGGTGGAGGTCGAGACCAGCAAGCCGGACGATCCCCTGCTCTACGCCTGCGCACGCAAGGTCAACGGAAAGCCAGGGGTGACCATCTTCAACAACCGGTCGATCGGCCTTGAATTTCCCGTTCTCGAGGGGATGCAAGTGGTGCAGACCGGCAACAGGACCCTTGCCGAGCATGCCTGGGGAGCGGTGAACAGCCTCCAGTATGGAAGTCCCTGGTTGCTGGTGCCGGGAGACGGCTTCGTGACTCTGGCATTCGACTCGGTTCCGGAAGAGATCGAGTTCGACGCGACCAATTCGGCGTTCGTGTTCGACCTGCTGCTGTCGGTTGCGCCCAATCCGGCGACGGGATATGCCCAGTGCGCTCACAACGTCGCGGAAGCAGCCCGGACCGCAGACCTCGACGTCAAGTCGTCCTTGAAGAAGCTGCTGCTGGACGGAGTTGTCGCCTGCAGCAAAGGCGCGCTCGGAGCGGTTATCGGCTTGCCGGGCATGCTCGAGAAGGCGTGGGCATCGGTCGGGTCGCTTTCCGACGAAGCCACCGTCTCCTTCTCGGCAAAGCGGCAGGCGCAGCTGCCCAAGCCCCGCCCGGCGCTGAAGCTGTCGGGTCCGGTCGAGTTCGATGGGATCGCTCCGGTGAAGATCGGAATGACGCGTTCAGATGCCGACGCGGCAACCGGCCTGCACTTCATCCCGAGGTTCACGCAGGAGACGTGCGCCGAATTCGTTCCCAGCCCCGGGATGGGGGTAGCGACCGAGGGCGACTACCTCCCCGGGGTCTCGTTGATGATCACCTCGGCGCCGGGACAGGACCTTCTCCTCAACGGGAGGGTCGCCAGGGTGGACATCCTGGAACCCGGCTACACCACGGCGGCAGGCGTCGGGATTGGTAGCACCGAGGAGGAAGTGGAATCTCTCTACAGGCCCTTCGTGAGAGTCGGCCGGCACTTCTACGATCCCGGTGGGCACTACCTGATCGTGCGCTCTCCGGACCCGGCGCTCTCCCGCTACCGGATCGTCTTCGAAACCGACGGCTCCCAGGTCACGGCCTTCCGGGCAGGCAAGCTGCCCGAGGTGGAATTCGTCGAGCACTGCCTGTAGCCGGCACCCAGCTCGTGGCGATGGTGGCCCATCCTGGGAACGCCGCCTTGGGATTATTCAAGGGCGTTGAGTGGCGACTTTTGGTCCCTATAGGGGCCAAAAGTCGCCAATGGTGATCAGGTGACTGGTGCGGCGGCCTCGGCCAGCGCGGTCATCGGCTCGACCTTGGCGCTGGCGAGGCCGCGGACGACGATCGTGTCTAGGGGGCCTTCGTAGGCGGCGAGCTGGCGTTGGGCGTCGTTGCCGTCGGGGGCGGCGACGCCGACGGTGCCCTCGGGTTCGGCGAGGCGGTCGAAGTGGTCGCGGTAGCCCTTGTGGAGGTCGCGGTAGAAGGACTCCTCCTTGGCCAGGCGCTCGCTGGCGTCGGGGCCGACGGCGGTGCGGACGTAGCCGAAGACGCGCGGGGTCTCGCGGCCGGCCTCGCGGGCGCCGGCCTCGACCTTCTCGCGGGCGCCGGCGGCGAACCCCGGGGTCATCCAGTTGAAGAAGACGCCGTCGTAGGAGCTGCCCGCGAGTTCGCACATCTTCGGGCCCATCGCGGCGAGGACGAGTTTCACCCCGGGCAGCAGCTCGCGCAGCCGCGGCAGCGCCTCGCGCATCGCCGTCAGCGGCTTCTTCGAGAAGCCGGCGCCGACGCCGAGCCAGAGCTTGGACCCGTCGATTCCGAACTCCTCGACGTCGGCGGCGATCTGCTCGGGCGGGGTGCGGTCGAGGGCGATCACCGCGACCCCGAGCTCGAGCCCCGGCGCCGCGGCGGCGAACTCCGCCAGCGTCGCCAGGCCCTTCGCGCCCGGGTGGTCGTTCGACCAGATCGACTCGTAGCCGAGCTCGGCGCAGCGGGCGGCGAGCGGCCGCGCCACCTCCGGGTCCAGCCCCGCCGCGACTCCGAAGGCCCGGCTCATGCCTTCTCGAAGAGCGCCACGCACTCGATGTGCGGGGTCTGGGGGAACATGTCGACCGGCCTCACGCGCGCCAACTTATAGCCGGCCTCGGTGAGCTGTGCGGCGTTGGGGGCGAGCGTGGTCGGGTTGCAGGAGACGTAGACGATCTTCTTCGCCTCGCACTCGAGCACGCGGCGGACGATCTTCTGCGAGAGACCGGCGCGCGGCGGGTCGACGATCACCACGTCGGGCCTGCCCGCTTTCTCGACCAGCGGCCGCACCCCGGTGCGCGCGTTGGCGGCCATGAAGTGGGCGTTCTCGATCTTGTTGCGGCGAGCGTTGCGCTCGGCGTCGGCGATCGCCTCGGGGACGATCTCCAGCCCCCAGACCTCGCCCGCCCGCGACGCCATCGTCAGCCCGATCGTGCCGATCCCGCAGAAGAGGTCGAAGACGCGCTCGCTGCCGCTCAGCCCCGCGTACTCGGCGGCGACCGCGTAGAGGCGCTCGGCCATCTCGGTGTTGGTCTGGAAGAAGGCGCCGTGGGACATCGCGAACCTAAGGCCGCAGAGCTCCTCCCGCAGCCGCTCCTCGCCGAGCACCCCGGTCGGGCCGTCGGTGCCGCCGGCCTCGCCCTCGACGATCGTGTGGAGGTCGACCGGTGGTCGCGGAAAGCGGGCTTTGGCGGTGACCAGGCGGGTCTGGACCTGGCCCGTCCGCCGCCCCTCGCGCACGGCGAGGTTGCGCAGGACGCCGCGGCCGGTGCGGGCGTCGTAGGCCGGCAGCGATTCCTCCCGCGCCCACTCGCGCACCGCGTTGCGCGCCTCGTTCCCCATCTCGGAGGCGAGGTGGCAATCGTCGACGTCGACGGTCAGGTCCCAGCGGCCGCGGGCGTGGAAGCCGAGGGTCAGCTCCTCGCCGGTTTCGCCGAAGGAGTACTCGAGCTTGTTGCGGTAGCGCCACTGCTCCGCCGCCGGCACGATCTCCTCCAGCTCAAACCCCTCGAGGTCGCCGATCCGCCGCAGCGCCTCGTCAACCTGCTCCTGCTTGCAATGGAGCTGGCGCTCGTAGGGGAGGCCCTGCCAGGGTGCGCCGGGGCAGGGCTCGCCGCCGTGGACGCAGCGGTCGGGCAGGCGGTCGGCCGCGGCGCGGACCACCTCGACGGTCCGCGCCTCGGCGAAGCGCTTCTTGCCCTTCGTCACCTCGGCGCGGACCCGGTCCCCCGGCAGCGCCCCGGCGACGAAGACGACGAACCCCTCGGCGCGGGCGATCCCCCGCCCGCCAAAGGCGAGCGAGTCGATCTCCAGCTCCAGCAGCTCGCCGCGGCGCGGGCCGCGCGTCCGGTTGGAAGTGGCGGCCGCGCCCTCCACCTATGGCAGCGCTTTGCGCGCCTGTTTGGCCAGCCGTTCGAGTTCTTTCAGCAGCGCGTCGGTCTGTTTACGGCCTTTTTTGATCAGTTCGCCAAGCAGTTTCTCGGCGTCGCTGCGGGTCATCCGGCCGCGTTTGACCGCGTCGTCGACGACGTCCTGGATCCGGTCGCGGCTCAGCGTCACGCTCTGCTCGAGGCTCTCGCGGAACTGCGCGACGCTCTTGTCGAGGCCGCTGGTCGCTTTGCTGGAGGCTTTGCCTCTGGCTGATTTTTTGGCGGGCCTTTTGGCAGCTTTTTTCGGGCCTTTTCTGGCGGCGCTTTTTTTCGCAGCCGTTTTTCTGGCGGCTTTCGGCGCGGCTTTTTTCGCTTTGCCTTTGGCTTTCGATTTCGTCGCTTTTTTGGCTTTCGACGCTTTCGATTTTTTGCTGCTGGCTTTTTTCTCCGCCATCTAGGTTGGCCTCCGTAGTTGGTTGTCCCGCGGGGGTGGGACTCGACTATCTCAGTTCCGCAGGAGGTGTGGCTCGGCGGCAAGGAAACGTGCTTGCACCGGCGCGTGGTCGGAGAGCCGCAGCGCCCGTCCCTCGACGCTCAGCTCGCGCCGCTCCGGCGGCCAGCGCTCCGGCGGCGCCAGCACCTCGAGGCCGCGGCAGAGGACGTGGTCGATCGCGTCGGGGGCGGTCGGCGGCGCCAGCCCGAACTCGTCGCGGAGACGCTCGAAGACCCGCGGCTGCCTACCTGGTCGCAGGTTGAAGTCGCCGCCGAAGATCAGCGGCGATCCGCCGGCCCACTCGAGCGCCGCCCGCGCCGCTTCGACCACGTCCTCCGCCGCCAGCTTCGGCCAGTGCGCCGTCGCGTGCAGGTTGGCGACGCAGACGCCCGAGGCGGTGCGGACGAAGGCCATCGCCCGCCGCTCCGGCTCGCCCTCGTGGATAGCGACCTGCCGCCGCTCGGCGATCCCACCGAGCTTCCCCGGCACCCGCACCAGGATCAGGTTGGAGCCGCCCTCGCCGGAGGCCATCAGGTCCGGGTTCTGCCGCGCCAGCAAAGTCCGCAGGGGCCCGAGGGAGTTGCGCGAGGTCAGCGCCCGGTGCCACTCCGCCCGCCCGGCCCGCGCCAGCGGCTCGGCGAAGCGCGGCGGGCACTCCTGCAGCAGCGCCACGTCCCACTCCCAGCTGGAGAGCAGCGTTGCGAACTCCGCGGTGAGGTCGCGGTTGACCTGGACGTGGGTCTCGTTGCGCTCGTCGAACCGCAGCAGCCGCGAGCGCCAGGTGCGCAGCTTCGGGTCGGGCGGGTGGTCGCGCCCGTGGAAGAGGTTCCAGCTCAGTGCCGTTATCTCCACGGCGCGTAGTATCCGCAAGCTTGAAGCGCGACTTCCTCACCGGTGAAGAGCTCGGCGCCTTCGAGCTCGGCAAGCTGCTCGACCGTGCGGCCGAGCTGAAAGCGGGCCGCGGCCGCCGCGCCGGCGGCGACGTCCTCGCCGGGCGCAGCATCGCCCTCGTCTTCGAGAAGCCCTCGACGCGGACCCGGATCAGCTTCGAGGTCGGGGTCGCCGAGCTGGGGGCGCACCCGGTGGTGCTGCGCGGCGACGAAATGCAGCTCTCCCGTGGCGAGTCGATCGGCGACACCGCCCGCGTCCTCTCCCGCTACGTCGACGCGATCGTGATCCGCTCCGGCTCCCACGAGACCGTCGCCGGGCTGGCCGAGGCGGCCGAGGTGCCGGTGGTCAACGGGCTGACCCCGCTGCACCACCCCTGCCAGGCGCTCGCCGACCTGCTGACGATGCGCGAGCGCTTCGGCGACCTGCAGGGGCTGCGCCTCGCCTACGTCGGCGACGGCAACAACGTCGCCCGCTCGCTGGCGATCCTCGGCGAGCTGGCCGGGGTCGAGGTGGTCGTCGCGGCGCCGGACGGCTATCAACTGGAGGAGGGGCACGGGGCGAAGCTGAGCGACGACCCGCGCGCCGCCGCGGCCGATGCCGACGCCCTCTACACCGACGTCTGGGTCAGCATGGGCGACGAGGAAGAGGCGCAACGGCGCCGCGCCGACCTCGCCCCGTTCCAGCTCGACGCCGACCTGCTCGCCGCCGCCAAGGAGCGGGCGATCGTCCTCCACTGCCTGCCGGCCCACCCCGGCGAAGAGATCGCCGCCGAGGTCCTCTACGGCGAGCACTCGGCCGTCTGGGACCAGGCCGAGAACCGGCTGCACGCGCAGAAGGCGCTGCTGGAGATGCTGCTCGCCGGGTAGCTCGAGGCGTCCGCCTTGACCGTCCTCCTCTACGACAACCCGTTCTCCGGCAACTGCTACAAGGTCCGGCTGATCTTCAACCTGCTCGGGATCGAGCACGAGCGGCGCGAAGTCTCGGTCCTCGACCGCGCGGATCGGGTCGAGAAGCTGGGCGGGCTCAGCCCCGCGCTCACCATCCCGGCGGTGGTGCTCGAGGACGGCCGGCCGCTGGCCGAGTCGAACGCGATCGTCTGGCACTTCGCCGACGGCTCCGCCTACCTGCCCGACGACCCCTACGAGCGCGCCCAGGTCCTGCAGTGGATGTTCTTCGAGCAGTACAAACACGAGCCGGCGATCGCGGTCCTCCGTTTCTGGGTCGCGATCGGCGGCGGCCCGCCGCCCGAGATGAACGTCGAGGCGATGCGGGCCGACGGCCACTTCGCCCTCAAGGTCATGGAGCGACACCTGCGCGACCATGAGTTCTTCGTCGGCGAGCGCTTCACGATCGCCGACATCGCCCTCTACGCCTACACCCATGTCGCTCCCGAGGGCGGCTTCGAGCTGGAGCCCTACCCGGCGGTGGGGGAGTGGCTGGAGCGGGTCGCGGCTCAGCCCGGAATCGTCCCGATCGACGCCTGAGGCCAGGGGACCGTGTATCCAGAGATCGAGATCGGGCCGGTGACGCTGCAGACCTTCGGGTTGATGTTCGCGCTCGCCTTCCTCGCCGCGGGGGCGTTGATCTGGAAGCGCCTGGAGGAGATCGGCAAGCCGCCGGATTGGGCTTATGAGATGGGGTTCGCGGCGCTGGTCGGCGGCATCGTCGGATCTCGCGTCTACTTCCTCGTCGAGAACTGGAGCGAGGTCCAGGACGACTTCCTCGGCAACCTCTTCTCCGGCTCGGGGCTGGTCTGGTACGGCGGCGCGATCGGCGGCGCCCTCGCCGTCCTGCTCTGGGCCCGGTGGCGCGGCTTCCTCGGGCTGGCGCTGCTCGACCTGGCGGCGCCGGCGCTGGCGCTCGGCTACGCGATCGGCCGCTGCGGCTGCCAGCTCTCCGGCGACGGCGACTACGGCAAGCCCTGGGACGGGCCGTGGGCGATGTCCTATCCGGACGGGACGGTGCCGACCGACCAGACCGTCCACCCGACCCCGATCTACGAGACGCTGGCGATGGGCCTCGGCGCCTGGATCCTCTGGCAGCTGCGCGACCGGGTCCGCGCCGGCGTCCTCTTCGCGCTCTACCTCCTCTACGCGGGGGCCGAGCGCTTCCTGGTCGAGTTCCTGCGCCGCAACGACGAGGCGGTGCTGGGCCTGACCACGGCCCAGCTCGAGAGCCTGGCGATGATGGCCGCCGGAGCGCTCTGGATCGCTATCGTCAGCCGCCGGCATGGAGGCATCGGCCGCCCGGCGACGAACGATGCGGTTGGAGCCGCTGCGTAGCTGAGGCGCCACGGCGGCCAAGTTGCCGCTCTGTCACTCCAGGCGAGGCAAAAAGCCGGTCGGCGCCTCGGATCGTTGATATCTTGCGCAAAATCTTTGGAGCGGTTGACTAGGGGAGGATTGCGGTAATGGCGGCAATTGACGTTCAGAGCGAGGGCCCCTCGGCCCGCACCGTGGGGGCGATCCTCGACGACGCGCACGAGCGCATCGCCGCCGCCGGCGTCGAGGACGCGCGCACCGACGCCGAAGTCCTCGTCGCCGACGCCCTCGGGGTGAAGCCCGACGAGCTCTCGGTCGAGAGCCCCGGCGAGGTCGGCGCCGAGGTCGCCGAGCAGATCGAGCGCAACGTCCAGCGCCGGGTCGAGCGCGAGCCGATGGCCTACATCCTCGGCCGCGCCCCCTTCCGCCAGCTCGAGATCTACGTCGACGAGCGGGTGCTCTGGCCGCGCAAGGAGACCGAGCTGCTGGTCGAGGTGGGGACGAAGCTGCCGCAGGGCGCCCGCGTGCACGAGGTCGGCACCGGCTCCGGCGCGATCGCGCTGGCGCTGCTCTCGGAGCGTCCCGACCTGAAGATCACCGCCTCCGACCTCTCGCCGGAAGCGGTCGAAGCGGCGCGGGAGAACGCCGAGCGGCTCGGGCTCGACCTCGACGTCACCGTCGCCAAAGGCCTGCCCGACTCGGTCGAAGCAGAAGAGGTCGACCTGGTGATCGCCAACATGCCCTACGTCACCGACGAGACGATCTTCGATCGCTCGCCGGAGATCCAGAAGGAGCCGCGGGTCGCGGTGACCGGCGACTGCGGCGAGGACGGGCTCGGGGTGATCCGCAGCGTGATCGCCGAAACGCCCTCCGGCTGGAAGCTGGCGATGGAGCACGACACCCACCACGGCCCGGCAATGCGCGAGCTGCTGCGCGACGCGACTACGCTTCAGGACTATGAAGGTGACGACCGGGTCACCGTCGGCCACGCCCCCTGAGGTCAGCGCCGGCGATGAGCGATAGTCCGGCCGCCGAGGCGGCGGGCTCAACCGAGGAGCAGCGGAGGGCGAAGGTCGAGCGGCTGCGCGAGGCCGGGATCGATCCCTACCCGCACGCGTTCCCGAACCGCGACCACGTCGCCGAGATCGAAGCCGCCCACGACCCGGCCGAGCTGGGGGAGGGCGAGCACGAGGAGTTCACCTACCGGGTGATGGGCCGCGTCACCGGCAAGCGGGGCCACGGCAAGACCGCCTTCCTCGACGTCCGCGACGTCACCGGCACGATCCAGGCCTACGCGCGCCGCGACGTGCTCGGCGAGGAGGCGTTCGAGCGGGTCGAGGACCTCGACATCGGCGACCTGGTCGGGATCGAGGGGCCGCTGCACGTGACCAAACGCGGGCAGCTGGCGATCGGCGTGCGCGAGTGCACCCTGCTGGCGAAGGCGCTGAAAGACCCGCCCGACCTCTTCCACGGCATCTCCGACCCGGACACGCGCTACCGCCAGCGCGAACTCGACCTGATGGCGAACGCGGAGTCGCGGGAGATCTTCAAGAAGCGCTCGCAGCTGACCCTGGCGATCCGCAACCACATGAACGAGCGCGGCTGGATCGAGCTGGAAACGCCGGTCCTGCAGCGGCTGACCGGCGGCGCCGCGGCGCGGCCCTTCGTCACCCACCACAACGCGCTCGACCGCGAGCTCTTCCTGCGCACGGCGACCGAGCTGTACCTGAAGCGGGCGATCGTCGGCGGCTACGAGGACGTCTACGAGTTCGGCAAGTTCTTCCGCAACGAGGGGATGTCGCCCCAGCACAATCCCGAGTTCACGATGCTGGAGATGTTCGTGGGCGGCGCCGACTACAACGGCGTCATGGAGTTCGTCGAGGTGCTGGTGGCGAGCGTCGTCGAGAAGGTGATGGGGACGACGAAGGTCGAGCGCGACGGGGTCGAGATCGACTTCGCGGCGCCGTGGCCGCGGGTGCGGCTGCGCGACGAGCTGCTGCGGGAGACCGGGCTCGACATCTACGAGGCGAGCCGGGACGAGCTGGCCGAGGCGGCGGGCGACGCCGTCGACGAGAACGACGACTGGGCCGGGGTGGTCGACACCCTGCAGGGGAAGTTCGTCGAGCCGAAGCTGATCCAGCCGACCTACATCATCGATCTGCCGATCGACATCTGGCCGCTGGTCAAGGTGCACCCGGAGAGCCCGCGTGTCTGCGAGGCCTTCGACGGGATCGTCGCCGGGATGGAGATCGTCGGCGGCGGGACCGACCTCAACGACCCGGTCGAGCAGCGGGTGCGCTTCATCAAACAGCGCGAACGGCAGGAAACCGGGGCCGAGGCCGATCCGCATCCCCACGACGAAGAGTTCGTGCGCGCGCTCGAATACGGGATGCCGCCGGCGAGCGGTTGCGGCCTGGGGATCGACCGCCTGCTGATGATCATGACCGGGGCGAAGACGCTGCGGGACGTGATCATCTACCCGGCGATGCGCGAGGTTGCGGGCGAGTCCTGAGCCGTTAGGGTGGGCGCATGGCCGTGAAGCTCCACCGCTGCCCGATCATGTTCGCGAAGTACGACGCCCACCCCTGCTGGCGGGTGCAGAAGGCGCTCGAGGACGAGGGGATCGAGTACGAGGTCGTGAAGGGGCCGCTGCGGCCGGGCAAGCGCGAGGAGCTGGAGCGGGTCTCCGGCCAGCGCAAATACCCGACGATCGAGTTCGAGGACGGCAGCACCTACCGTGACGAGTCGAAGGCAATGGCGGAGAAAATCCGCGCCGGCGAGCTCGGCTAGGTTCGCCGTCCTCCTGGCGCTGGCGGGACTGTTCGCAGCGAGCGCCCTGTTGGCTCCGGCGAGTGGCGCGGACAAGCGAGGTCCGCAGGTTCGCCATCAACCGTGGCGTCCGCACGTTGCCGCGGCGAAGCGCTACGCGCAGCGGCGGGCGGGTGAAGTCGCCTTCGCGACGATCGACCAGCGCGGCCGCTTCCGCGGCTACCGGGTGCGGGACACGGCGTCGATGGCGAGCACGATCAAGGTGATGCTGATGGCGGCGCTGATGCGCAAGCGGAACGACCATCCGCTCTCCGAGAGCGACCGCCGCCTGCTGTCACCGATGATCCGCGTCTCCGACAACTACGCGGCGACGGCGATCCGCGACATGGTGGGGGAGCGACGGATTCGCCGCCTGGCCCGCGTGGCCGGGATGCGAGACTTCGAATACAGCCCGATCTGGGGTCTCTGCCGCAGCAGCCCGCGGGACCAGGTCCGCTTCATCTACCACCTGCAGCGCTACATCCCGAAGCGCCATCGTCCCCTCGCCCGCTACCTGCTCTCCCATGTCGTCGGCTGGCAGCGCTGGGGGATCGGCCGGGTCGTGCCGTCGGGCTGGAAGCTCTTCCTCAAGGGCGGTTGGGGGAGCGGGATCGGCCTCGTCGATCACCAAGTGGCGCTGCTGAAGAAGGGCCGCAAACGAGTCGCCCTGGCGACCTTCACCGAGCTTGATCCGGACCACGACTACGGCAAGCGAACGCTGCGCGGGGTTGCGGCGCGGCTGTTGCGGGGCCTTTGAGCACAGCGGTGCGACTTATCACCGCATAGCGAGGAAAAGTCACACCGCTAGGTGGTCGAGCGCATCAGCCCGCCGTCGATTGGGATCACCGCTCCGGTGATGTAGGCGGCGCGCTCGGAGCAGAGGAAGGCGACGAGGTCGCCGTACTCCTCGACCGTGCCGAGCCGGCCCGCCGGCACTTCCTCCCGCGCCGCCGCTTCCACCTGCTCGAGCGAGCCGCCGAGCTCGGCCATGCGGTCGGTGGCGAAGCGGCCGGTGGCGACGGTGTTGACGGTGATCCCGTCGCCGGCGACCTCGCGTGCCAGGGTCTTGAAGAAGCCGACCGTCGCCATCCGGTGGGCGTTGGAGAGGCCGAGGGCGGGGTTGATCTCGATCGTCGTCGTCGAGCCGACGTTGACGATCCGCCCCCAACCTTCCGCCCGCATCCCGGGGACGACCGCCCCCGCCAGGATCCGCGGCGCCAGGACCAAAGAGCGGTAGGCCTCCTCCCATTCCTCGTACCCGTGGTCCAGCGCCCCTCCCGGCGGCGGCCCGCCGGTATTGGTGACCAAAATGTCCACCGAACCGAAAGCCTCGGCGACCTCGAGCGGCAGCCGCGCCAGCCGGTCCAGATCCTTCGTGTCGGCGACGAACGGCCGCGCCCGCTCCCCGATCTCCGCCACGGCCTCCTCGAGCCGCTCCTGCGAGCGACTGGAGACCGCCACCCGAGCGCCCTCCCGCGCCAGGGCACCGGCGATCCCGCGCCCGATCCCCTTGCTGGCGCCCATCACCAGAGCGACCTTGCCCTCTATCCCAAGATCCATGCCCCCACCCTAGCCATGCCCAGCACGCTCAAAACCCCTTGCGCGGGTATCGTTCCTGTCGAGCGCCCGTAGCTCAGTGGTCAACGGGTCCTTTCGGGGGCCCAAAGAGCGTCGGTCTTTCAAGCCGAAGGTCGCGGGTTCGACTCCCGTCGGGCGCATTCCTTGGTGTTCCGCTCTGTGCTGGGGATTGCCAGGTGCAGAGCCAAGTTCTCGGTCTAGGGGCGGATCGGCGTTCCGGCGGCGTCCGGGCGATTCCGCGCGGTTCCGGGCCGTCTTGGTCTCATCCTGGTCACATTCTGCGGTGCCCAATAGGGTCTCCGCGATGCCCGCAGAGAAGGCCAAAGCCCGCAAGACGGTTCGTGCCGCCCAGAAGCAGTTCGAGCGCGAATCCAACGCGGCCAACAAGGCACGGCGCAAAGCCTTCGCCCAGGCTCAGAAGGAAGGCCTGACTTTGCGCGAGATCGGCGAGGAGGTCGGCCTGCACCACACGCGGGTCGGCCAGATCATCCGAGGCGAGTAGTTTCCGAGACTTGGAGAGTTTTACTCTCCAAACGTGCTAGGCTGAGGCGATAAGACAAAAAGTGCCCCCGCGCTGGTGGAACAGCCGGGGGCGTGGCACAGGAAGGAATGCTTCCCATGCGCAACAAGCCTAGTAGCGGCGACGATGAGCGCGCCGCGACCACCGCCGAGCTGGACGACCGCGACCAGACGGCGGTCCTGAGACACGTCCTCAACCTCTTTCCGGAGACGTTGACGCTGAATGAGCTGGTTCGGGAGATGACGGGCTTCTCGTCGTCCCAGCCCTCCGAACGCGATGGGGTCGAGAGGGCCGTCCGCGACCTGGGGGCGGTCGGTCTGCTCCATGAAGAAGGCAGCCGCGTCTTCCCGACGAGGGCAGCCGTTGCCTTCCACGACCTCTACGAAGCCTGATGGACGGCAGGAAGGTGGATAGGGCAGCCGCCAAACGGCTGGGCCGGAATCTGTTCATGGCTCGGCGTCGCGCCGGGTTCTCTCAGGAAGAACTCGGCGCGCTCGCCTGTCTCCACCGCACCGAGGTCGGGATGGTGGAGAACGGCACCCGACTGCCGCGCGTGGACACGCTCATCAAGCTCTCCTCGGCCCTGGGCGTGAGAGCCGAGGAGCTGCTCGCCGGCATTGAGTGGATCGTGCCCGCGCCCACCCGGTCGGGCAGCTTCTCCGTGGTGAGGAGCTAGCCATGCCGGAGAAGATCAGCGACCCCGAGCAGGCCCTCCTCTTTCTCCTCCGCCACCCGTTGCGGCGGGAGCTGCTGAGGCTCTACGTCAAAGAGGGCGAAAGCCTCAGCCCCAAGCAACTCTCGGACTTCACTAAGAAGCACCTCTCGCTCGTCGGCTACCACGTCCGCGAGCTGGCGAAGCACGGCGCGGTGGAGCTGGTCGGGACACAGCCCCGGCGCGGGTCGGTGGAGCACTTCTACGAAGCGACGGCATTGATCGAGGAGGTGCCGTGGGCGCGACCGGCTCTCGGGCTACCGCCGACCAGCTAAATGAGACCAATCCACGACAGCCCAAATGTCAGCGAGAAGAAGCCGAGAAGGCAAGGATCGAAGGCAGCGCACCTAGAAGCAGATAGATCAGCCAGGAGAGGACTTAGAGGCTCTAGTCAGAGAGTCCGAAGTCCTCTCCGAAGCACCAACCTCCACCCCCGACACACTACGAACCCTCCGGATTCGTGCCTGAGCCGCCCGTTTTCCAGCAGCGGGCAAAGTGACTGCGGCGAGGGCTCGACCGCCCCTCCGGGCGGCCGATTTTGGCACGGCTTCGCCGTGCGGAGGCCGCCTGTAAGGAGGGGCGGAAGGGGTCTGACCTTCGGTCTTCTGGGGGGCTTGGAACCTCAGCCGATGCAAGCGACGCCCGCCTTGGACAGAGGTGGCATGGAGAGGAAATCCAGCAAGCCAGGCTTCTTCACCGAGCGGACCCTCGCCGACTTCCTCGCGGTCAGCGATCGGACTATTCGCAACTGGATCAGACGCGGCGAGCTGCCCAGCTACAAGCTCGGAGCAGCGCGGCGGATCGACCCCGCCGACGTCGAGGACTTCCTTGCGCGCCACAGGGACGAGGCGTCATGAGACGCGACTCGCCGGTCAAGCGCCGCAACCCCTCGGGACAGGTCGTATGGGTTGCGCGGTACACCGGCCGGGATGGCAAGCGCCACATCGCCAAGCCGACCTGGAACCGCGGCAAAGGCACCTTCAGGCGGAAGGCCGACGCGCAGAAAGCCATCGACGAGGCCTACGGCCTTTCTGACCGACCGGACACCCTCGGCGACTACGCCGCCACCTGGACCGAACGCCACCCGCGATCCGAACGCACCAACGCGACGAACGACCACCGCATCAGCCGAGTTGCCGATGTCGAGATCGAGGGCATCCCCTTGAAGGACTGGCCGCTGCGCGAGCTGCGCCGGCGCCACACGCTGGCCCTGGTCGACCACATGCTCAGGACCGAAGGTCGAGCGACCACCGGCGCCGTCGGCATCCTCCGCGCTCTTTCGGCGATGGCCGAGGACGCGATCACGGATGAAGTCTGCGACCTCAATCCGTTCAAGGGCATCCGCATCCGGGCAAACGACCCGAGGGCGAAGAAGAAGCCGAGACCGATCCGCGTCTTCACCTTCGAGGAGATGCACCGCTTCGCCAAGGCCGCGGGCCGCTACGAGGCAATGGTCCGCGTCTTCACCGACTGCGGGCTGAGGCTGGGGGAGGTGCTGCCCCTACGCCGCGAAGACTTCGACGGCGAGACGCTCCAGGTCCGCCGCACCGCCCACGAGGGTCAGATCCTCGAGGGAACGAAGACCGACCACGGCGAGCCCGACGCTGGCCGCGTCGTCCCCGTCCCGGCAACCCTCGCCTGGATGCTCGAAGCCCAGATCAATCTCAACGGCTCCGACTGCCAGCTCCTCTTCCCAACGCCCCGCGGCCGCCTCTGGCGCGAGCGCACCTTCTACCGCGACCTCTGGAAGCCGGCCCAGGAAGCCTCCGGCTTAGACATCCGCCCCCACGAGTGCCGCCATAGCTACGTGACCCACCTCCGCGCGGCCGGCGTCCCTGACGCCGATCTGGCTCAGATTGTCGGCCATCGAGTTGCGACGATGCTCGCGATATATACCCACCCGACGGGACAGGGTCTCCACGCAGTGCGTGCTGTCGTCGGGTAGCAAATCGCGCTCGGACAGTCAGCGGCACTCCCTACTCTCACTTTGGCGAGTGAACGGATCCGGTGGCGCTGCCTCCTGCGGCTCCTGATTTGGTCGAATCGCCGTTTAGATACGCTCGCGGTCGCATGCTCACCGGTGGCGTTTGGCACCAGCGCTAAATCCGTGGGGACGCCTGATCTGCCATCTAGGCTTCGAATCCATGATCAAGGACAATCCACCGCCCAGCAGCCTCCTAGAGGAGATCGATTGGTCTGCCCTCGACATGCGGGTTTCGCGCGAGCAGCGCAACCGTGAGGTTTACTCGCCGGCGGTTTCACTTTTTCGCTGGTGGGCGAGGCGCCCCCATGCGCTGATCGGTGAAATTCTCGACGCAGCCGAGGGGTCAAGCCTGAACGTCTCCGACCCCTTTAGCGGCGGTGGGACCGTAGCCTTGGAGGCGGTTCGCCGCGGTCATCAGATCTACGCTCAGGAGATTCACCCTTGGGCGGCAAATGGACTAGCGACGGCCCTTGATCGTGTCGACGCCCAGACGCTCGCCGAGGCCGGTAAGAGTTGGCTCGCCGGACTGACCGAGAAACGGAACGCCCTCTACGGCACTGAGTGCCCCCGGCACGGCGACTGTAATTCAGAGATCCTCACTACCTTCTGGGTGCGCCACGCCAGCTGCCCCTGTTGCGAGGCCGATGCCTTCCTCTATCCCTACTCGCTGATCTCGTTGGCCTCGCGGAGCAAAGATGAGTCCGACGGATTCTTCGGCTGCGGAGCTTGCGGCTACGTGACCCGCTCCGCTCTCGACACTTCATTTCCGCGGTGTTCACATTGCCGCTCGACCTTGCCAGAGCCCGCGATCTCACAACTGCCAGGCGGCCAGTTCCGCTGTCGAAACCGCTCCTGCGGGCACAAATTTGCGGCTTTCACCACCAGCTTTAGTTGGCGTCCGATCTTGGTCCAGCGCCTGTGCAGAGGAGTCGCCCACATAGAGCGACCGACGGCAGCTGAGCTGGCTGCAATCGAGTGCGCCTCTGTGCCTGACCTGCCTGCTTCACTAAGCGCTGAGATTCCCTTGGGACTTGAGACGCGGCGACTTCGGCGCTCGGGCATCACCCGCTGGTCTGATCTCTACCCTTCCCGCCAGCTTGATGCGATGCTTGCGGCCGCCAAGGCGCTCGACGACTTGGAGCTCACTCCGGAGATCGCCAATCGCCTGCGACTTGTTCTTTGCGGCGCGTCGGAGATGGCGGGCTATGCGAGCCGTTGGGATCGCTACTACCCCAAGGCCTTTGAGGCGACCGCGAATCACCGCTTTAGTCTCACCGGTCTGGCGGTTGAGACTAACCTCCTCGCCCAGCGAGGGAGGGGAACTCTGCATCGGCGCTTGGCGCAGTCCGTCCACGCAGCCAAATGGGCGAGCGAATTCGAAGGTTCGCCGCCTCGGCGACTATCCGCTCGCACGCGATCGAAGCTCAGCGCCGAGGAGCTCGACCGCCCGACGGTGGTCCACGGATCAAGTACCAGCCAGCCGCTCGCCGATCGATCGGTTGACCTCGTGCTTACCGATCCGCCTTACTACGACGACGTCCAATATGCCGAGCTCGGGTCGCTCTTTCTGGCCTGGGCCCAAGCAAGCGGCCTGATCGCCGGATCGGTTCACGTCGACCTTCGGGCCGAGGCCGTGCCGAACTCCCTCCGAGGCACTGACACCAGCCGCTATTGCGAATTGCTGACTGCGGTCTTCAGCGAATCGAAGCGAACCCTGAGGTCGGAGGGTCGTCTCGTCCTCACCTTCCACAACACCACCGGTAGGGCTTGGTGGGCGCTCGCCCGCGCCCTCGGGGGCGCCGGCTTTTTCGTTGCTGCCTTGGCGGTCGCCCACGCTGAGAATGAGACTGACCACGCGAAGCGCGGCCGCCGGGCTTTCAGCCGAGATTTGGTGATCGAGTGTCGACCGAGCGATATCGATCCCGCCGAGATTGTCATTGCCTCCGACGGCAGCGGCGCTGAGTCCATCGAGCTACTTGCCGCCGGCCGCGCGGTCGCCGAGCTCGCCGCCGAGATCGCCTCTGGAGTGATCAAGAGAACCAGGACCTATGAGTCCTTTGGGCGCAGCTATCGGTGGCACCTGGGCGAGCGCGAGAGCCGCTACATCCGTCTCGGCAGTGAAGGCGGCAAGAACTAATGGCGATGACCGAGGAGGCGCGAGCAGAGCGGGTTAAAGCTGCGCTAGAGGCCCGTGATCCGGATGTAGATGGCTCTCTTCGCCTGCCATGGCACGACGAGGTTCGCGGATTTCCGGTCGTCGAGCTTGAGCTCGACGCTGTTGTCCTAAACCCCAACAGCCATCGCATCCAGGCCCAGCTCGAGTCCCATCCCCAGGCAGAGCTGATCCGCAGTGATCCCTTCACTGATGAGGCTCAAGAGCTGATAGCTGAGATCCTTCGAGAGCAGATCCCCGGCTTCGAGGCTCTGCGAGATAATCTCGCCGAGGACACCCAGCGTCAGCCTGGTGTCGTCACTCCCGTCGGGTTGCTCGTCAATGCCAACCGCCGGGCGGTGGCGCTGCGTGACAACGGTGCCCACTACATTCGGGTCGCCGTTCTCCCACCGGCAGGCGGGGATGAGATTTCCGATCTGGAGCTGAGCCTTCAGGTTCAGATTGATTTTCGCCAGGACTACACCTTCACCAATCGCCTGCTCTTCGTCGATGAGCTGGTCAATCTCCAGAATCGCGATATCGATGAGGTCGCCCGTGCCCTTAATGTCGCAGCCTCCACCAGTGAGCGCGAGCTGGAAAAGGGGCGAGCAAAGGTCAATCAGGACACTCGCGTCCTCGCTCTGATCCGTGAGTTGCAGCGCCGCGGCGGCGGCCAACCGAACCTCACCACCTTTGACAAGCAGGAGATCGCCTTCGAGGAGCTCGATGCAACTTTTCAGGACACCTTCGAGGAGGATCCCGCGGGAGCCGCGAGCCTGCGTGAGGCACGGTTACTAGGCATTCTCGCCGATGTGCCCTACCGAGACCTACGCCGCTTTGACAGCGAGGCGCTCGGCAACTACCTGATTCCGTGGCTCGAAGATGACGATCTCTTCGGAGAGGTTCTTCCCGCGCTGGCGCCGACTCAGGCCGAGGGTGAGGGTGAGGAGCCCGAAGGTATCGACATTCTCGAGGGGGAAGAGGCTAGCGAGGGGGAGGACGGCGAGGTATCTGACCTTGAGCGAATTACCGCCCTAGTCGATCTATTCGCTAGGACTGACGGAGAGGCTGAGATCACGCTGCCGACCGAGGTGGGCGAACGCACTGAGGAGCGCGCCAAGGCCTGCGAAGTCCTCAAAGACACCCTGCGAGCAGCCGCGGTCGAGATCACCGACGATCGGCGGCACGACAATCGACTTGAGCGTCCCCTCAATCGTGCTCTTGAGGCCGAGCGCAAGCTGCGCAGTTCACATGAGGCTCTCGACCGGGTTGCTGATAACGATGAGTTTGATCCTGAGCCGCTGCGAGAAGCACTGGGCGCGGTTCGCGAGCGCCTTAATGCGCTCCTCGCCGCCCTCGACGAGTCCGCCTAACCGGTGTCTGGTCGTCTTGCGGTCTCCCTTGCCGCCGCTGGGCGCCTGGTCCAGATCAGGCGCGATGGGGACGTACCGGGGACGTTCTGGTCTAAGGCGAGGGCCGAATGGGGGACCCTCGGCCGCAACCCTGCCAGCGTGCTGGAAATCCACACCGAGCGTTTCCTATCTCGTCTGGACTGGCTGGCGCCGGCCTGCCGTCGTGACGGTGTCGCAATTGACTGGGACGAGCACGTCCCTGCTCTGATTGCCGCCCACCGAGCCGAGCGGGCGAATCTCCAAGCTGCGGTGGAACAGGATCAGCGATTGACTGAGGATCAGCTCTCGGTTCGTCTCGATCAGACTCGTTATGTCCGCGAGTTGCGCGCGTTTCAGCGCCGTGACCTCGCGCACTTGCTCTCTCTTGCTCACGGAGCGAACTTCTCCGTGCCTGGAGCCGGGAAGACCGCGGTGCAGCTGGCCTGTTTTGAGGCAGAGCGCGCCGCGGGGCGAATCGAGCGGATGCTGGTGGTTGCGCCGATCTCGGCCTTCAGTGCTTGGACGGAGGAGGCTGTCGCCTGCCTGGACCCGGCGCCCACCATCGCGATTCTCGCCGGCTCGGGGATCTCGTCCGGTGCTGAGATCGTTCTCGTCAACTACCAACGTCTCCTCTACGCCTACGAGGCGGCTGCTCGTTGGGTCCAGGAGGTTCCGACCCTGGTCTGTCTCGATGAGGCTCACCGGATTAAGCGTGGTCGCTCCGGAGAGTGGGGTTCGACCTGCCTCGACCTCGCTTACCTTGCCGCCCGTCGCGACGTCCTCACCGGCACCCCTGCACCTCAGAGCCCGGCTGATCTCGGCGTCCTCCTAGATTTCCTCTGGCTCGGACAAGGTCATCGGGTTTTGCCTGCGGGAACCTGGGAGCGCGAGCCGCCGCCTGATATCGGGCACCAGATCGCCTCAGCCGCAGGCCCACTCTTTGTGCGCACCACCAAGAGCGAGCTTGGCCTGCCCCCGGTCGATTTCGAGGTCATCGAGGTCGTACCCGACCAGCTCCAGCGCGAGGTCTATGACGCCCTGCGAAACCGCTACGGACGTGACCGTCGTATTAGTCGCGCTCAGCGCGCCCGGTTCGCGCACATGGGCACGGTCGTCATGTATTTGCTTGAGGCGGCGACGAATCCTGGCCTCCTGACGGCCGGCTCCTCGCGCGATGACCCAACCTACTTTCGTCACCCGCCGCTGCCGCTCGGCTCCGATTCGGCACTCGCGGATCTCCTCGCTGGCTATGGCTCACACGAGACGCCATCGAAGTTCCTCGCCCTGGTCGAGCTCCTCCAGAGCAACCGCGAGGCTGGAAGAAAGACGCTGGTTTGGTCGAACTTCGTCAGAAACCTCGAGGCATTGCGCTCGCTGCTGAAGGTCTTCTCGCCAGCGGTGGTCCACGGCGGCATTCCCTCTCTCGCCTCCGGAACCGAAGCCGAGTACACCCGGGAGGGAGAGCTTGAGCGCTTCCGTCGTGATCCCGACTGCTGGGTCTTGCTGGCAAATCCAGCCGCCCTTGGCGAGGGCGTCAGCCTCCACACCGCCTGCCACGACGCGGTCTACTTGGAGCGGACCTTCAATGCCGGGCAGTACCTGCAGAGTCTTGATCGCATCCATCGGCTCGGATTGGGCCCCGAGGTTACGACGAGGGTCACCTTCCTGATCACCCCCGAAACGATCGACGCAGTTGTCGCTGATCGGGTGGGCGAGAAGTCCGTGCTGATGGGGGAGATGCTCGATGACCCCGACATACTCACCTTGGCGCTGCCCGACGAGGAAGACATAGGCGCTCCCTTCGACGTTGCAGATCGGGCCGATGTCGCTGCCCTGTTTGCCCATTTGCGTCCGGCTGATGAGTGAGCAGTCGCTTCCCTCAAGTCACCAGCTGCATTCGGTCTGGCTGTTAGCTCGCGTCCTACACGCGCCTGAAACGCCACGGGATGACGCCCTTCGCTCCTTTCGCGCAGTACCAACCAGCGGCACCCTCGGAACCCAGGACTTTCTGGCTGGCGAGTCGATTCTTGCCTCGCTCGGCTTGATTGAGGTCATCGACGAGGTTCTTCTCGTCGCCGATTCGGTCGCCGAGCTGGCTAGCGCAAGCCGTGAGGACGCGGCCGCCCTCCTCCTCACTTTGGCCCTCGAGCGCCGCCCGCCGAGCTGGCTCCGCTTCGCAGCTGCCGGCGATGCGCTGAAATCCAATTCGATCCCAGACGCTGAGCTCGCCGCGCTCGAGAATTCCTTCGTCGATCCCGCCCATCGCGAAGCGATCCTTCTGGCGGCCGCCCGCCGCTATGACGCCGCGAGACTCGCCGCACTCGGCGCGCTCGGCGAGGAATACGTCGCTGAGTGCTGTCGCGAGCAGCTTCGCGCGGCGGGCGGCGGGACGCTCGCTGAGGCGGTTTCACGAGTAAGCCTGCTCTCCGATCAGCTCGGATATGACGTCGTCGCTCCGCGCCTCGATGGCAGCTCAAGGCGGATCGAGGTTAAGGCCACCCGGCGGCTGGCTTGGCGCGGGGAGGTCTACATATCTCGAAACGAGTACGAGATCGGTCTGCTTGACCCTGATTGGAGTCTCGTCGTGGTGGAGATTGATGCTGAGGAGACGCCCTCGCTGCTCGGCTGGTGCCGGGCCGGTGCTTTGGAGGCAAAGATGCCCGTCGATCGCCACCATTTCGGGCGTTGGAACACCGTCCGACTGCTTCAAGCCGACGGGATGCTGAATGGCGGCCTACCGTCTGCCTAGCTCGCTAGCAGCTCGCGAATCTCATGGCCCGCCTCGGGGGGTTGTTCGTCCAGTAGATAAGCCAGCGCGATCGGGGTGCCGCCGCCTTCTCTACCGGAGCCGCTGAAGCGCTGTCGGAACTCGTCGAAATTCGGCACCAGTTCCTTTTCAGCTTGTAGACGTTCCCACCACTCGTCGTAATCGGCGACCAAGCCGCCGAGTGCGGGTGGAGCGGCTAGCAGCGCAGCGTTGATCCCGCCCTCGGCATTCAGCCTCTCTCGGGCAAGCTCGAAGTACTGCTTATCACCGTCCCCTCCGGCGGCGACATGAAGCATCCAGATCCCGGTTGCCGCAACGGCAACCAGACTAAGACCTGTATCCGTGGATATAACGAGCTCCATCTGTTCAAGGATCCACCGGCGTGCCCCCTCGACCTCGGTGAACATCACCGCGATCAAGCCCCAGACCGCTGGCATCAGGGCAAAGACGAAGTTGTCACCTTCTTCGCTTAGGCCGGGATACGGAGCGGCCATTTTCATGATCCCGTCGTGCTCCTGCCAGCTCTGTAGCTCGCCCAGCCACTTCATGCCCTGCTTGGAATCGTTCTCTGCCAGTAATGCGGCGTGCAGGGCGGAGCTGCAGTGCTCGCCAATGAAGGTTCCGTATCCCGTGGTCGGAGGACTGCCGCTCTCTTCGTAGCGAGTCTTGAGGAAGCGCAGGAGACGCTTTAAGAATGTCTCTGGATCAGACAATGCGAGAATGCCATAGCTGCGCAGCCACTCCCCCCGAAAATGACAATCCTCCGCGTGTGCCCAAACTTGGTCAAGGTCGATCTCAGGCCAGTGTTCTGCACTGAGTGCAGTGGCAAGCGCTGAAACATCCAAGCGGTCACTAACCCGGCGATGTTGGCTGAGAATGTCGCAGAGGGCCTCAGTCCCCTCGCCTTCGGCAACGCCGTATATCCGGTAGTTGAACTTTCCGTAGGCCGCTTCGGCGACATCGGCCCGCGTATTCTCCTTACCCCCCTCGACGATTAGATGGAAATGGAACAGGGGCTTCTGGAAGAGCTTGGTGTCCTGAGTAAAGACCTTGCCGGCGTTGTGAGACATCTGACCTGAGGCGCGAGTCTCAACCTCGAATATGAAGAGGGGGAACTGATCCCCCTCTGAGCGAAACCAGGCTACGTCGACCGGGCTTTCTCGCCCTTCGCGAGCGAGGACGTCGTACTCGGGTTGAGCTTGATAGCCCATCGCTGCACCAAGAGCGAGCAGGTTCTCGATCCACCGTTTGCCTTCAGGAAGCTGATGATCCGCCATGCGCGAAGTTTAAAAAGGGAGAGTTTGTGATGTCGCTGACTCAGGTGGGACACTTCGGGACGTCGAAGTCGGTGTCGTGGGTGTAGGGCATCTGACCGGGGGTGTCGCCGTTCCAGAATGAGTTCGCTGGGGCGTAGTAGTTGCCGTTCCAGGGCGGGGAGAGGAGGCGGTACCAGTAGCCGTCAGGCGAGACGGAGGGGAGAGTGGGGGCGTGGACGCGGCATCCCACCCTGACTTGCTGGAAAGGTGAAACGCTGCGACCGGTTTGGGAGAGGTCGAAGGGGTCGCGGTAGGTGCGAGCTCCAGCTTCGCCTGCTTCCTGGAGGACGCCGGGATCGGTTGGTGGGGTGGTGTGTTCGGAGTTGGATCTTTCTGGCGACTCCATGGTCGCCGGTTCCGTCGTCGTGCTGCTGTCGCCGCCGCCGGAGAGGCTCGAGACCAGCACGCCGATGATGGCGACAACCAGGAGGACCGTCAGCCCTGCGAGGACTGCTCCGATGTAGTGCTCTAGTGCCCAATCCCACAGGTGCCTCCAAGCGGGAACACGCTCTGGCGGCGGCTGCTCGATTCGCTCGTCGCCTCCCGCCTCCCCGCTCGGATACTCCCGCTGGTCTCGCGCGTCGAGTAGCTCCTCTGCGCTGCCCGTGGCGCGCACGAGTCGGACCTCGGAGATGATCTCGGCCGACCAATCGGAGTCCTCAGGCTGACCGCGCCCGCCGCCGAAAGCCCAACGCTCCTTTAAGAGGACCGTGCTGACCTGGAGTGCGAGATTTTCGTCTCCGCCAGCTGCGCTCAGCACGTTGTCGCGCGTCAGCCGGGCTTCCTCTCCGTACTCAAGCCACCTGTCATAGGCATTCCGGAGAGAGGAGAACCAAACGGCGAGCAGCGGAGCCGCGGCGGGGACGTACCTGAGCGCACGCACGCGCATCACGAGCCGCTGCTGCTCGACATGTCCGAGGGCGCCGGGCATCGCAAATGCGAGCGCACCTACGTCCACGTCTTCACCGCGGCGGGCGAAGTCGAGCTGGAGCTGCTCGAGACTCGGCCATTGGGCATCGTTTTGGAAGCTCTCGAACGTGCGGATGAGCAGAGCCTGATTACTGATGGCCCAACGCTCGACAGCGTCGAGTTGAGGATGTCGCCGGAGCTTGGTCAGAGGGCAAATCTAACGAGCGGTCATCTTTGGGTACTCGCTGAGTACAGCGCTATAGGCTTCACTTCAGTTATCTCCGCGTTTGGGAACCGAAAGGATCCGCGGTCATGGAGCAAGTGAACATCAGGATCGGTCACATCACCTTCGACCATGCCGACTACGACGCCGGTGGCGACGTTCTGTACCTGCACGTAGGGGAGCCCCAGGAGGCGGAGGGCGAGGAGACTCCCGAGGGTCACGTGCTCCGCTACGCACCTGGTAGCCAGCGCATCGTCGGACTGACTGTTCTCGGCGCTCAGCGCATCCTCGATAACGACGGCGAACTGCGGATCACTATTCCGGAGCCGGTCAAAGCTAGCGCTGACGACCTCGCGCCGGCACTGGCCGCTGTCTAGGTCGCATCCGGGTTACATCAGCGCGGGAATTCCGCTCGCGGTCCCGAGGACCCTCCTCCTTTCAAGCCGAAGCTCGCCTACATGGCTAAACCGGTCCCAGGTCCTCCAAGCTTTTGACGAAGCTTTCTAAGTAGGACTGGCTGTCTGCTGGGGCGACGGGGTTGGTCGGGACGCCGGCGAAATGGAGATAGGGAGTGACTTCTTCTGCCAGGGTTCGCGCTTCGCTGGAGAGCATGTATTCGCTCAGGTCCTGATTCGCGGGGTTGGCTAGCCAGCGAAGGACCAAGCGGTAGGCCGTGAAGAGCTGGGGCCAGTCCTCGTGCTGCGGAAGTTCCTCGAGGTCGAGAAAGCGGGCCCAGCGCTCGCGCGGGGCTTCGAACCGTTGCTCGTTTCCAAGCTCCCAAGAATCCAAAGCGCCAGCGGCTCTGAGCGAGACGACTGCCTCTTGGACGTTTCGCTTCGTATACGCGGTTGAGGCAGCGAGCGTCTGCACATTGACCTGCGGCGCCTGGGTGGTCAGCAGGACCCGAACCGCCTCGGCGCGTACGCCTATCCCCAAAAGCAGTCGTAGGCGAAAAGCAAAGTTGATAGGCAGGTTGGTATCGGGGCTCTGGGACTTTCCAGTTGGCTCAAATCGTGGTTTCAGAAATCCTTGAGCCGAGAAGGCGGGATCTGGTTCGTCGGTCGGTATCTGGGAGTTGCGATAGAACGGTTGCGGTTCCTCGGGCGCTGAAGTCCCTCTCTTCGCCTCTAGGCGCGGCCGTCGTCGATTCTGTCCCAGCCATCCGAGCACTGCCTCGACCAGCCGACGGTCGGCCTCGTCGAGGGTCAAGTTGCGGAGTCGTTGGACGCTGATCAAGCGCTCGTTCGTATAGAGCCAGTCGAGTACCTCCTCGAAGAGGCGGGGCTCTTCGCGCCCGACCTCAAAGCTCAAAAGGAGGAGAGCCTCGGGATCGGCTGCCCAGCGACGACGGCGAGAGGACGTCGCCAGGATCCCCATCTGCGCCCATTGATCCCAGAGGAAACTGGAGAGGCGGCTCTGCAGATCCTCTCTAAGTTCCGAGACGGGCATCCTCAACTCCTAGGTGAGTAAGTGCGCCTCGAAGTACCTGCGCGTAACCGTCTGAAGGATCCTGCGAACGGCTCCAGCGAGCCGCCGCTACCAACTCCGCTTCAGTTGGTGAGAGTGCTCGCAGATCCTCCTCGTGCTTCCCTGGACCTTGATCGACAAGGGCATACAGCTTGAAGTGGATCTGGTCGTAGCGAGATGCGAGATAGACGACGAGACTTTCCCCGTAATCTCGCCTCTCCAGCCGATCGACGAAGCCTGCCGGTAGTCCAAGCTCAAGAAGATCGGTCGGTCCTGGATTCAGCCACTCGGGAGGGAGGGAGAAATCTCGAGCGACGCGATCGCGAGCGATCCGCAGCGCCTCTGGCAGAGGCTTGGCCCTGTCCAAGGCCCCGTCGGAGTGCAGAGCAACGATGTCGACATCTCGAGTTGCCCGCTCGATGATTCCCAGGGCGAGAAGTCCAGAGCCCCCGATCACGACCAGCTCGTAGTGCTCGCCAGAGGCGGCAAGCTGCTCGCTTAAAGCTCCAAGGAGCTGGTCGGCAGCTTCTTTATTCCTGATGTCAGACATCTTAAAACAAGATGATAGACATCACATGCGTACTCTGACGAAAGACGCCTTGCAGAGCAACCCCCGCATGTAAGGTCACTTTCATGAGCGAGAAGAGACTGCAGCGGCGCGGCAAGAGCTTGCATGCGAGCTCTTTGAAAGAGGCTCGTCCAGTGCTTGCGGAGCGTTTGCGCGAGCGGTTGCCGGAGCTCGAGGGGGCGATTGGGACTCGGGTTTATGCGATCTCCGATCCTCGTGAGGTTGTCGACCCCGCTTATGTGCAGGGGCTGAAGGGGGCTCTTGCTGCTGCAGTCGAGCATCGGCTGGCGGTGCTCGAGGCGGGTGAGAGGCAGGCGCCGGGGGTGCCGGCGGTCCTGCTGGCGCAGGCTCGGCTGGAGGCTCGGGATGGGGTCTCGCTGGACACCGTGCTGCGGCGCTACTTCGCCGGCAACGCGCTGTTCGGGGACTTCCTGGTCGAAGAGGCGGAGCGGGCGGGGGTTCCCAATTCGGTCCTGCGGCGGCTGCTTGCCGAGCAGGCGACGCTTGGCGACCGGCTGCTCGCGGCGGTCAGCGCCGAGCACGCTCGGGAGGCGGGGAGCCGACCGCGCAGCGCCGCGGAGCGGCGGCGGCAGTGCGTCAAGAGGTTGCTCGCCGGCGAGCTCGTCGACCACTCGGAGCTCGGCTATGACCTGGACGCCCACCACCTCGCCCTGATGGCCAAAGGCGAGGGGGCGGAGGAGGCGATGCGGGAGCTGGCGGGTGCGCTCGACCGCCGCCTGCTCGCCGTGCAGCGCGAGGAGGAGCCGAAGTGGGCCTGCTGGCTGGGCGGTCGCCGCCCGCTGGCGGCCGAGGAGGCGCTGCGAGCGCTCACTGATGTTGTCCCCGACGGCGTCTTCGTCACCCTCGGCGAGCCCAACGAGGGACTACCGGGATGGCGGCTCAGCCACCTCCAGGCCAAGGCGGCGCTGCCGATCGCCGAACGCCAGGGCCAGCCCGTCGTCCACTACGCCGACGTCGCCCTGCTGACGGCGATCCTCCGCGACGACCTCGCCGCCACCTCCCTGCGCCAGCTCTACCTGGAGCCGCTCGCAGGGATGCGGAACGGTGGCAGGGTGGAGCGGGAAACCCTGCGCGCCTACTTCGCCGCGGAGCGGAACGTCTCCTCGACCGCGGCCGCGCTCGGCGTCGATCGCCGCACGGTCACCAATCGCATTCGCGCGATCGAGGACCTCTTCGGGCGCCCCCTCAACGACTTCGCGACCGCGATGGAGATCGCGCTGCGCGCTTTCCCAGATTGAGGAATCCGGGGTAGGCAAGGCTCCACTTTGGTGAAGCGGCAACCCGCCCCCTCCGGCGAGGATCGGTTCGATTCCATCCACGGGAGGCAGGGGGTAAAGCATGAGCAGGCACGGGGAGATCAGCACCCGCGACGGCACCCACCCGCCCGCGCTCCAAACCCTCGACCTGGAAATCGACAGGACGATCGGGATCGACGCGGTGGGCCTGCCGACCTGCACCGCGGGGCAGCTGCGGTCGCGCAGCACCGCGGCCGCGAAGCGCGCCTGCGGCAGCGCGATCGTCGGATCGGGCGAGGCCGAAGTGGAGGTGGCCTTCCCCGAACAGGCGCCGTTCCGCTCGACCGGGCCGGTGCTCCTCTTCAACGGCGGCGTCCGGGGACGCACCACCTCCGTCCTCCTCCACGCCTACGTCGACGTGCCGGCGCCGACCGCGATCGTCACCAAGGCGACCGTCACCCGCATCCACAACGGCCGCTTCGGCCTGCGCATCGCGGCCCGGATCCCGAAGATCACCGGCGGCTCCGGAAGAAGAGCTTCCTGCTGGCCAGCTGCCCGACCGGCACCTGGGTGACCAAGGGCAGCGCCCTGTTCGGCGACGGAACCAGGCTCGGCATCACCCACCCCTTCTCCTGCACGCCGAAGGGCTGAGGCTCGCAAAGGCGCGTGGAAGATGCTCGCTCAGCCGTCCCGCAGCTCGTCCGCGAAGCCGGTCAGGTCGCCGACCGTCGTCTCCAGCGCGATCGCCAGGCGCAGCAGGGTCGTGTAGCTCGGGTTCCTGACGCCGCGCTCGATGCCGCCGACCTGGGTCAGGTCGGTGCCGACCCGCTCGGCGAGCTGCTCCTGGCTCAGTCCCGCCTCGAGACGGAGGCGGCGTATGGCCTCGCCGAGGGCGGCGTGCTCGGGGGAGCGAGGTTTGGAGCGGCGCTGGGGCGGCATCGAAGCCCCAGGAGCCTCTCTATTAATAAACCTAGTTGTTAGGTTATTTATGCCTTAAGCTCTTGAGCGCCGGAAATGGGTTGAGCAGTGGCTCGCTCCGGTTCGCTCGATGCCACCCACTTCTTCAGAGCTGATCAGGGCCGTCAGCCACCCTCTGCGGCGGCGGATCCTCTGTGCCTACGTCGACGGCGCCGTCGAGTGCGCCTCCACGCGGGAGCTGGCGGAGGCGATGGACCAGCGGGTGGAGCAGGTCGCCTACCACCTGAAGACGCTGGCGAGGGGCGAGCTCCTGCGCCCGGTCCAGGCCGGCGCCGGGCAGGGCGCGGGCGAGCCTCCCTACGGCTGGGTGCTCGGGGTCGAAGCCGAGTGGCTGCGGCTGGTGCTCGAGGTCTGGGCGGAGGCCGACGTCTCCGGCTGATCGCCGGCGCCGCCTTCGTCGAGGATGTGGTCGGCGAGGCCCGCGATCTCCCCCGGCCGGGTCGCCAGCGCCCGCGCCAGGCGCACCAGCGTGAAGTAGGTGGGGTTGCGCAGGCCGCGCTCGATGCCGCCGATCTGCCTCAGGTCCGTCTGCGCCTCCTCCGCCAGCCGCTCCTGCGTCCACCCCCGCGCCTCGCGCAACTGGCGCACCGCCTCCCCCAGGGCTCCGTGCTCGGGTGAGCGCGGAGTGCTCTCACGGCGGGGAGGCATCCGCCGCACCCTCGCCGCAGATACACCGAGAAGTTAGAGCATCTATGCCTGAACGCGGGTGGGCCTCCTTAGACTGGCCGCGTGCCGCCGCTGCTCGAGCGCCTCGGGGTTGAGTTACCCGTCATCCAGGCCGGAATGGGCGGCGGGCTGAGCCGGCACGAGCTGGCGGCGACGGTTTCGGAGGCCGGCGGGCTGGGGACGATCGCGGTCAGCGGGGCGGAGGCGATCCGCCGCGAGCTGGCGGCGGCGCGGGCGCTGACGCGGCGCCCGCTCGCCGTCAACCTGCTGCTGCCCTTCGCCCGCCGCGACTGGTTCGAGGCCGCCGCCGCGGCCGACGTCGTCGTCACCTTCTGGGGCAGGCCCCGCCGCCGCACCCCCGGCGCCTGGCTGCACCAGTGCGGATCGGTGGAGGAGGCGCGCCGGGCGCAGGCGGCCGGCGCCGACGGCGTCATCGTCCAGGGGGTGGAGGCGGGAGGGCACGTGCGCGGCACGACCCCGGCGCTGCAACTGCTGGAGGAGGTGCGGACCGCGCTTCCAGCCGGCTATCCGCTGCTCCTCGCCGGCGGGATCGCCGAGCGCGAGGACGTGCGCGCGGCCCTGGCGGCCGGGGCGCAGGCGGCGGTCGCCGGCACCCGCTTCCTCCTCTCCGACGAGAGCCGCGCCCACCCCGCTTACAAGCAGCGGCTGCTGGGAGCGGAGGAGACGTTCCTGACCGAGCTCTTCGGCGCCGGCTGGCCGGCGCCCCACCGCGTCGTCCCCAATGCCGCGACCGAGCGCTGGGGCGATCCGCCGCCCGCCAACCGCCTCCTCAACCGCCTGCTCGCGCCCGGGTCCCGTTACCTGCCCCCGTCCCTGCAGCTGCGGATGATCCGCGCGCAGCGGCCGGGCAGCCGCCTGCTCACCCCGGCGGGCCCGACCGACGACGGGCCCGAAACGCTGGTCGAGGCCGGAGCGCTCTACGCCGGCGAGACCGTCGCCCGGATCGGCGAGATCCGCCCCGCCGCGGAGCTCGTCCGCGCCCTCGCCGGCTGATGTTCATCCTCGTCGGACCTGGGTATTTCCAGGGACGATGTGAGCGGGCCGAGAGAAAAGACGCTGCGGCTACGGGTGCTGGCGCTCCTCCTTCCGGCCGCTCTCGCCTTCGCCCCCACCGGCTGCGGTGAGCTCAGCAACGACGAGCTGAACCGCGGGGTCGAATCGCTGAGCGCGCTCGCCGCGCAGGGGCAGCTGGTCGCCGGCGGCGTCGCCCGCGACGCGACCAAAACCACCTACGCGCGGGCGATGGCGCGGACGCTCGGCGAGGAGGCCCAGCACGAGGCCGAGAAGCTCGCCGACGCCACCCTCGAAGAACCGGAGACCGCCGACCAGCGCCACGCGGCGGTCGCCGTCGCCGGCGAAATCGCCGGTCTGCTCTCCGAGCTGCAGACCTTCCCCGGCGACGAGCGCCACGGCGCCCTGGTCCAGAAGCATCTCGCCGAAGCGCAGGAAAAGGCGGACGCGATCGTCGCCCAGCTGAGCGGGGACGCGCCGTGAGGGCGATCTTCAAGATCGCCCTCGGGATCATCGCCGCGATCGGCGGCTTCCTCGACATCGGCGACCTCGTCTTCACCACCCAGGCGGGGGCGCTCTTCCGCTACGACCTGCTCTGGGCGGTCGTGCTCGGCGTCGTCGGCATCGCCGTCTACGCGGAGATGAGCGGCCGCGTCGCCGCGGTCAGCGGGCGCCCCGTCTTCGACGTGATCCGGATGCGGTTGGGTTTCGGCATGGGCCTGGTCGCCCTCGTCGCCAGCACCTTCGTCAACCTGCTCACCCTCGCCGCCGAGCTCGGCGGCATCGCGATCGTCCTCGAACTCCTCTTCGACGCCCCCTACAGCATGTTCGTCGTCACCGGCGCGGTGGCCCTGGTCGGGATCGTGGCGCTGCTCCCGTTCGGCGGCATCGAGCGCTTCTTCGGCTACGGCGGCCTGCTGCTGCTCGTGGTGGTCGCCACCGTCTACCACCAGGACCCGAACTGGGGCGACGTCGCCCACGGCTTCGTACCCACGCTCGACTCCTCCGCCCTCTACCTCTACTTCGTCGTCGGCGTCTTCGCCGCGGCGCTGATGCCCTACGAGGTCCACTTCTATTCCTCCGGCGCGATCGAGGAGGGCTGGTCGGAGCAGAACCTGAAAGAGAACCGGCTCAACGCGATCGTCGGCTACGGCATCGGCGGCATCCTCTCGGTCGCGCTCGTCATCGCCTCCGGCTACCTCTTCCACCCGCTCGGGGTCGAACCGAACGACCTCGGCACGGTCGCCCTGCCGATGCAGGGCGCCTTCGGCGAGACCGGCCTGCTGCTCGCCCTCGGCGGGATGCTGTTCTGCGTCGGCGGCGCCGCGATCGACTCCAGCTTCGCCGCCTCCTACAACCTCGCGCAGTTCCTCGGCTGGGAGTGGGGTCGCTACCAGGGTCCGCGCAGGGCACCTCGCTTCACCGCCTCCTGGCTCGTCTTCCTCCTGCTCGGGATCGCGATCGCCCAGAGCGGGATCAACCCGGTCGAGATCACCGAGTACAGCGTCGTCTTCTCGGTCGTGGCGCTGCCGCTCACCTACCTGCCGGTGCTGCTGATCGCCGGCGACCGCTCGTTCATGGCCGACTACGCGAACGGCCGCGTCGCCACCACCCTCGGCTGGCTCTACTTCGGGGTAATTGTCGTCCTCGCGGCAGCGGCGATCCCGCTGCTGCTGGTGACCAACGCGGGGGGCGGATGAAGGGCGAAGGCGAGATCTACGTCGTCCACCGGCTCCTCGACGAGCAGATCTGCGACTCCGAGGGCCGCCGCGTCGGCCGCGTCGACGACGTCGAGCTGCGGGGGGACCCGCCGCGGGTGACGGCGCTGCTGGTGGGGGAGGGGCTCTACCCGCGGCGGCTGCCGCGCCGGCTGGCGAGGCTGGTGCGGCGGATCTCGGGGCCGGAGCGCTGGGGAGGCAACGCGCTCCGCATTCCCTGGGAGGAGGTCGACGAGCTGACCTCGACCGTGAAGCTGCGCAAGAAAGCGGAGGACCTCGGGCTGGGGATGGGCGACGACCCGGAGCGCTGGATGGTCAGGAGGCTGCCGTGGAACTGAGGGACCCCGGGGCGCTGAGCGACTTGCTGGGCCGCAAGGTGGTCGACCGGTCCGGTCGCCGCCTCGGGCGCGTCTACGAGGCAAAGGCGCACTGGGAGGGGGACGGGACGGTGGTGATCGACGAGCTGATCCTCAGCAGCGGTGGCCTGCGGCGGCGGTTGCGCGGGCCGGGGGGTCCGGAGAAGCAGGTGGTCCCCTGGGAGGCGGTGGTCGAGCTGAGCGACGAACAGGTGGTCGTGCGCCGTTAGGCACCCGGCCGAGGCCAGCGGCCCTGGGACAATGTCGGGCATGGCGGGGGGGCGGATCCTGCAGATCGCCGAGAGCGATCTCGGCCCGGGCCGGTGCGAGCTGCAGCTCGAGGGCGAGCTCGACCTCTGGAGCGTGGAGCGGCTGCAGGCGGCCCTGCAGCGGGTGGCGCGCGGCAACGACGCGGTTCTCGTCGGCCTCGAGGGCTGCGAGTTCGTCGACTCGACCGGGATCGCCCTCTTCCTCCAGGTGCGGCGCCAGCTGGAGAGCGAAGGGGGGCGGCTCGTCCTCTACGGCTGCTCGGACCAGGTGCTGCGGATCTTCACCGTCGCCGGCCTCACCGACGCCGGCATCGTCTTCGGCAGCCGCGGCGAGGCGATCGCCGAGCTGGCGGTCATCGACTGACCTCCAACCGCCCGCACCAGAGTGCGAACAAGCAGACGGCCAGCGCCGCGCCGGCCCAGTGCACCCCGAGCACGACGGCGAGCAGGCTGGGCAGCCCGGCGAGGGCGGCGCCGAGCAGCGCCGCGCCGAGCGGCAGTCGCAGGACCTGCGCGGTGAAGGCGGCGCAGAGCATCCAGGCGGCCGGGCCGGCGATCCAGCCCCAATCCTCGAAGAAGTCGTGCGGCAGCGCCAGCCCCAGGGCAATCGAGAGGAGGGCGACCGCGACCAGCTGCAGCAGGGCCGCCCGCCAGAGAGTGGGGACGTCCATCCCCACCGAGGCTATTCGACGACGACCTTGCCCTTCATGAACGGGTGGATCTTGCAGTGGTAGGCGAAGGTCCCTCGCTGCCCGAACTTCACGACCTTCGCCTTCCCGGGCGCGATCCGCTTGGTGTCGAAGCTGCCGCTGGTCGCGGTGTGGGTGACGTTGCTCGCGTTGGCGAAGGCGACGCTGGTGCCGCGGCTGACCCTGAGCGTCCCGGGCTTGAAGGCGAAGTTCTTGATCTGGACGCTCTTGGTCGCACTCGCCGTCGCGCCCGCTCCGGCGGCGGCCCCGCTCTGCAAGGCCAAAGAAGCCAAGATCGCCGCCCCGAGGACCAGCGTCAGTACCCATCGTCTCTGCTGCTGCGGTGAAGTTGTCATGCCCGACATACGGCCGCGGGGGGTCCCTGGGTTCAGCCCGAGCAATAATGAAGATCCCGCGGGCGGTTAGCTCAGTTGGGAGAGCATTCGGTTTACACCCGAAAGGTCACTGGTTCGAGCCCAGTACCGCCCATGTGAATCGTCCCATCCAAACCCGGCCAACCGTCATCGAGCGCCTCTTTTCGGCGCTGCAGCAGGGCGATCCCGAGAAGGTGCTGGCGCTCCTGCACTCCAAGGTCGAATGGACGCCCACCGCCTGGAGCGGAGAGGCGATGTACCGCGGCCACGAAGGGGTGCACCTCTGGCTCTCGCAGTTCGGGGAGAGCCTCGAACACCTCGACATTCGGGTCCAGAACGCCAAGGCCAGTGGGAACCGCGGCGCCGTCCTCGGCATCGTCTTCGACACCCGGGGAAACCAGAAATTCGCGGTGAAGGTGGCCTGGAGCTACGAGATGGAGGGGGACCTCCTGCGCCGCGGTCGCGCCCACGACACCTGGGAGGAAGCCCTGCACGCGGCGGGGCTGGAGTAGAGCGCTGGACCCGACCCGGATCGGGCCAACTTTGTCCCTCGTTCAGCCGAGCGCCCGCACCGCCAGCACTGCAGCGACGACGAGCCCGATCGCCGCGATCGAGATCCGCAGCGGGTCGCTGGGGATGCGGCGGGCGTAGTGGGCTCCGACCCGGCCGCCGAGGAAGGAGGAGGCCATGATCGTCACCGCGTAGCGCCAGCTCACCGGCGCGAGGAAGGCGAAGATGAGGGCGGCGAGGAGGTTCGAGCAGCCGGCGAGGAGGATCTTGATCGCGTTGAGGTGCTGGAGGGTGTCGGCGACGAAGAGGGCCAGCAGGGCGAACACGAGGATGCTGACCGCCGAGCCGAAGTAAGCCTGGTAGGCGCCGCAGAAGACGATGCCGGCGATCAGAAAGGGCGAGCGCTCGTTGCCGGCGTGGGCGATGTGGGGGACCAGCCGCGGCTGGAAGAGCAGCAGCAGGCAGGAGGCGGCGATCAGGACCGGGACGATCGCTTCGAAGGCGGCGTTGGAGGTGAGCAGGAGCGCCACCGAGCCGGCGACCGCCCCGAGCAGCAGCGGGGGGAGGAGGCGGACGAAGCGCTGACGCTGCT
>Ga0247774_1000077_pt1 | contig 43983 bp, 36 predicted proteins | sample UWRJL001104B6_FD_179933 | JGI IMG/M metagenome (GOLD analysis project Ga0247774, IMG submission 179933) | Plant litter microbial communities from Arlington Agricultural Research Station in Wisconsin, United States - UWRJ-L001-104B-6 | ecosystem: Environmental > Terrestrial > Plant litter >...
CATCCTCGGGCGCAGATTCTGTGTCGGGAGACCTAGTCTCGAGCTACCCGAACCGCTCGCACCACCGGAGGCACTGCGCCGTCGGGCCGAGGCACTTCGCATCATCCGCTCCCGCTGCACCTCGGCGGAGCAGGGCGCCCTTGAGCTGGAGGAGCCGGTCGCCTTCCTCTGGCGCCAAGACGATGATCTTGATGGCCACCATGTCTTTCACGAGGTGGAGGTCCGTGGGGGACGCGAGGGTGCCTTCGAGATCCCTGGTCAGCTCGACTTCGACTGGCAAAGCCCCTATGGCAACTTCTCTCTCGAAACGCAGCTCGAACTTCCGGACGGTGAGCGGGCCGCGTCCCAGCGCGTTCATATGGGCGCCCGGCCCGACGGCGCCGACCCGGTGATCGACCTGATTGCGATGCTCCGCGATCGCGCCATGCGCTACAACCGCGCCCAGCTGACCCGCGAGGTCCTCATGCTGGATGACGAGGAGTCACTATCCGCTCGCTTCACCACGGCCGCCCGTCGTACCCTGGCTGATGCTCAGGCTCTCTCGGCGATCCCACTTGGCTCGGACCCTAGTCGTATCGAGCCGCGGGTCACTTACCTGGCTGTCTTTCTGCGGGCGCAGCATCAAGACATGGTTTTCGACGGCAGCGCGCTGCATGCTTCCCTGCCGAGCCCGGACGGTGAGGAGAGCGTGCGAGTCAAGGTCATTTCACCGCCGGCTGGCGGGCGCTTGGCGCTACCGCCCGATACCGTGTCTCCCGGGGCTAGATTGATGGAGATCTTCGATCTCACCGTAGAGCCCCAGCAATTCGGTCGGGGGGAGATGTCGCTCGTCCTGTCGAGGCTGCTCGGCTTCAGCCACGAGGAACTCCAGATTGAGCATCCCTGAACTTAGGCCCTCTCGGTTGCTGGAGCAGGTCCGGGAGCATCTGAAAAGGTTCACCAGATGAGCGGGTCGGAGCAGAATTCTGCTCCGACCCTGAGCTCGTATGACTGGTCCTTTCTTGCCGAACGGGTCGAAGGGGCGCCATGGTCGATTGCGGCACGCGAGGCCGGGCTCTGGGGCCTAGACAGGCTGCGTGCTGAGTTTGGACCGCGTTGGCCTCCGGGGTGGAGGGAGCCCGGCGGAATGCCAGCGGAGATCGCGAGTTGCTTTTGGGCTCTCGCCGGCCTCTGCGGGACGATTAGCTTGGCGCTAGCCTTCGAGCGCCTGCGGGGAACGGAGGGTCTTTCCACTCTCCGGAAATCGATTAAGCGGGGGTCGGATCAAGGGCGGTTCGCTTCGCTACGTCTTCAGGTGCGGCATGCGGCGCTCGCTCGCTCTGCTGGTTTCGACATCACTCTCGAGCCGCTGATTCCTGGCGGTGAGACGAGAGCCGATCTGCTCATCGGCGGCGAAGATATCGAGTTGGCAGTCGAGGCTTTCGCCGTGTTGCGCGACAGCCGCACGATGAGTGCATCAGCATGGCTCGAACGTTCGCGGGAAGGGTTACGCAGGCTCGGAGAGGAGCTTTGCGTGGACTTCGAGGGCAGCGTGGAAGCGCCCCTTGGTGATGAGGAAACGACGGATTGGCTAGATGAGGTGAGTCGTTACGCGCGGGTCTGCGCGCAGGGCGTGTCGTTGCCGCCGCTCACGGTCAACGGCGTCACGGTCACCGTGACAGCTGCGCAGCCCGGCGGGGGAAGCAGTTTCAGGATGCCGTTGGTCTCGCACGGAGAGCGTCTTGGCTCGCGCCTAGCGGACAAGGTTGAGCAAACCGCGCGTTCGGGCGCTCGCTGGCTGTTGATCGACTCGCTCGACCATCTTTGGCATATGACCCGGTGGTCGCAGCAGTCGCTCGCCAAAAAGGGGGAGCAGCTTGCTGCGCTGTTTCGACATGAGCTCCGAGATGCCCGGCATCTGCTCGGGGTAGTCATCACTGATGGAGCGGCGCTGATGCGCCCGGCTGCTCACGAGGAGACCATCGAGGAAAGCGAGTTCACGGCGCTAGTCCGACGCTCTGATGCCTGGCATGTTCGCGAGACGGTGATCGTGCCGCTGGGCTCCGACGCAGAGTGCACCCTCCCCCTGTGGCGCTCGATATTGGATGCTGAGTCTGGCTGGGTGAGCAGAGAGCTACGAGCCAATGGACTTGCCCTGCCGCCAGAGCTGGCTTTCGTTCCGACCGCAGGCCCAGCGCTCCCTGATCAAAGAGCTGTCCGAGGATGATTAGCCGGAGACCCCGTCCTTGGCAGCAGGAGTTTCACCGACTGGAGCCCATGCCCCAGATCATCTCGGACCTGCGCGAAGCCCCACGAGGTAAATGCCACAAAACCGACCTCAGTAGTTGTTGCCCGCGCTGCGCCGACTCCGGCTTGTTCCCAGAGCTCCAGTAGAGATTCGATCAATCTGGTGCCAGCGCCTTTGCGCCGACATTTCTTCGGTAGGTACAGGTCAATCACCCAGGCGACCCGGCCCAGACGGCCACCGTCAAATGTCTCCGTGCCGAGCTGTAAGCCGAACTCTCGCTGTGGGGCGTGCCGGTCGAAGCGCCCGAGCACCATGATCCGCTCCGTGGAAGAAGGCTCTAGGAGTGGCTGTGCATAGAAGCCGAACCCGATGCTCCGCCCGAAATTCTCGAGAAGAAAGAGATGTGCATTCCGGATTAATTCCGGATCGGAGTCAGGAGTGATGGGGGACGAGGATGTGATTACCTGCGCTCGCTCGTCCGATCGCCTGGGCAGGCGATATTTCCATGGCGGGGACGGGGAGCCGATCACTACTCTGCCGCGTCACGCGGTTTGTCGCCTGCGCTGTTCAAGCTCAAGCCGACCAGGGCTGGTGAGATGGACCCGCGGGTCCCTTGAGTTGGCTTGGCCCATTTGCATCCATCGGGCGTTGGGACATCGTTCGACCGCTTCGCTGAGGGGCCTCGGCTGGCTAGGGTGTCGGTTCTCGCTTGGGGCCAACTCCGTCGCGAATTGAGGTTGGCACTCGAGCGCCTCAAGAACGATCGTCTCGCATTCGTGGAACGCGCGAGCGAGATCTGCGCCTTCCAAAGTTGGGTTCGAAGTTGCCACCACTAGGTAATTTACGAAGGGCCCCGGAGCGGTCCTCGGATTTTCATCTGAGTTTCGTTCCCCCCGGCGTTCCCCCGAGGCATGCGATGCCTTGTATTCCCCAGCCCAGAGCCAAATCCTCCGCTAAGGCACCGGTCTCCAAAACCGGCGATTCTAGGTTCGAGTCCTAGGTGCCCCGTCGTCTAGCCGAGGCGTAAGGAACGTCGGAAGTCCTCCGCTCCACGATGTCGTATAGGTTTCAACCTATATGTACATCTTGACTAATCGACTGGTGAAACTGCGGAAAGGATCCCTTCCCCTTCCCTGGTATCACCGCGCACCGCTCGGTCTGCTGTCGGGGACGAACATCCACGTCGTCCTGCAGGCGAAGCACTCGCGCCCCTTCGGCGATCTCATCGTCTCCGTCGTCGACCCCGAAAACTGGCTGCACGTGCGTGAGGTCAATGCCTCCAAAGACGACGAACTCGGAGTGCTGGCGGACGTCTACGAGAAAGCGCCGCCCCTGAACATCGTCTTCGCCGAGGCGGTGACGGTCGATTCGGGGTTCCGCCACGATGCCCGCCTTCTCCTCGAGCCCTACTACCGGGAACCCAACGAAAAGATGAAGGACCTGAAACGGCGGGTCAACGGCGACATCAGGGAGATCAAGAAGTCCCTGCTGGAGGAGCAGAAGTTCGAGAAGGTGGTTTCCAAGAACATCCACCTCGACGACCACGAGCTCGTCTGGGAGGACGAAGGGAGGATCGAGGAAGGCTGGGTGAGGGTGGACGGGCTCGAGGAGGCGATCGCCGAGCAGGCCGCCGAATCCGAGGAGGCCAAGGGGTACGACCAGGAAACGGCGGTGATCTCGGCGGACACCGAGCGCCGCATCCTGCGCTACGTCTTCCCCCGCAAGCACGCGGTCTCGGTGAGCGTCAAGCACCGCGACCGCCCGGGGGTGATGGGTGAGATCGCCAAGGCGCTGGCGAACGAGAACCTGAACATCCTCAGCTCGCTCCTGCGTCGCGGCTCGACTTCTGCGTCGAAAGCGGAGGTCGTGTTCGTGGCGGAGCCGAGGTACGACGCCAAGAGCCGGGACGAGGTGGAGGAGCGGATCCGCGGGGCCCTCAAGGGCCTGCATTCGCGGCTGCGTCTCAAGGTGGACGTCTCGGGGCCTCTCGATCCCGAAGACGTGCTCTATCCCCGGCGGCCCCACGAGGTCGCCGTCAGACCCTCGGAGTCGCTGGAGAGCGCGATCCGCGCCGTGAAGAGAACGGTTCCGCGGGGGATGCGCCCCGTCTTCATCTCCCGTCGCTTCGTCGCCCCGACCGAGGGCTACGGCCAGGAAGTCGTCGCCGAGCTGCGACGCGCGCTCGAAGAGAACGGCTGCTTTCCCCTGGAAGCCCTGCCGCAGCCGGGAGGCTTCGGGCCGCTCGCCCCGGACGCGATCAAGGCGATGATGTGGGCCAGCGAGGCGGGGGTCCAGCTGGTGATCCCCACGGACGACGAACGCGACTTCTCCGTCAACCTCGCGCACGAGTCAGGGTTCATGCAGGGGTTGGGAAAACCCCTGCTTCCTCTCGTGCAGAAGGACTGCGAGATCAGCATCTTCAAACACGCGAATTTCCAGGGGCTGCCGCTGGGCGCCTTCAGCGAAGAGAACGCGCTGAAGAGCGATATGCCGGACTCCATCGCCTCGGAAGTCGCCCAGTGGGTGCGGGGCTCCTTCCCGATGGGCTCGACGTCCTCAGAGGCCGAAAAAGACCATTGACAGCTTCGACTCGTACTGCGACGCTGAGCTGATGGGCGCTCCCCACTGCATCGTCCAGCTCGAGGGCTCAGAAGTCGACCGCGTCGCGCCGCTGTTCAAGCAGCTGGTCGTTTTTCACCGCGAGGTAGTCGAGGGGGCGTGGCCGGTGCGCAGCGCCGACGCGGCGTGGATGCATCGGCGCAAGCAGTACCTGGAGTGGCTAGGGGAGGGAAGCTCCAGGATGCTGGCCGCGGTGCCGGGCGAGGACGAGAGTGCGCAGCCGGTCGGCTACGCGATCCTCAGCGTCAAGCCCTCGATGGCCAGCTGGGACGTCGGCGAGCGGGTGGGGATCTGGAGACGCTGGCGGTGGCTGAGGAGGTACGCGGAGAGGGGATCGGTTCGCTCTTGATCGAGGAGTGCCGGCGGCTGCTGCGCGCCGACGGCGTCACCCACTGGACGGTTGGGGTGGTCGAGGCGAACGAGGGCGCGACCCGCCTCTACGAACGGGTCGGCTTCCGCCCCTACTACCGCGAGCTGCTGGGCGAGACCTAGTTGTCCCCGTTGCCCGAGCTCAGCTGTGCGTAGACCTCGCGGGCGAGGGCGCTGACGATCTGGTCGCGGCTCTCTGGATCACCAAGGGCGATCTCGAAGAACTCCCAGCTTTGATTGCGTGCCTCGATCGCCTTCTCCTCGAACTTCTCGTCGAAGAGCAACACGAAGTTCGCAAACGAATTGGCCACGGCGGCCTCCCGCAGATCGAAATCCTCAACGAGGGAGTCTGCAACACGTCGCACCACCTCGTCTCCTGCGCCGAGCTGCAGGCCATGGCGCTCGTTGAGGTCGCGGATGATGCGTGAGAGCGCGTCCGTCTCAGGCTCGGCCACGATCGCCTCAGAACTCTCTGGCTCCATCGGCTCACCGCCCTCGTCGAGGCTCGCATTCGTCTCCGTTCCTCTCTGAATCCTCAGGTGGGTCATCTCGAGCGAGCCGCCGAGATCGATCCTCTCGCTCTGCTCGCGGGGCAGGATGCGCTGGAGATGCCTCAGATAGAGGTAGGTCTGCTCTAGACGGGGGTCAACGAAACCAGCACCCTGTGAAAGGAATGCGTAGAGGTCGCAGAACTTGGCCGCGTCGGCATGGAACTCGCGCTGCGCGGCCTCATCGAGCTGTTCGAAGCGTGCCTTTGCAGGCTCGAGGTGTGCATAGAGTGCAGCGTGGGCATCGTTGCCTCCGCCGAGAAAAGTTGCCGCGAACGCGATCTCGTCACCTTCTTCGGTGACGCCGAAATCAAGCACTCGCTCTCGCGCGCTATAGAGCTCGTTGGGATCGGTCGGTAGTGCTGAGGTCTCTTCGTACCACGGCTTGAAGGCGGAGCGAATCTCCTCGGCCGAGTTGACGAAATCGAGGACGAAGGTGTCGTCCTTGCTGGGGTGGGTGCGGTTGAGGCGCGAGAGCGTCTGCACGGCGCGCAGTCCGTCCAATTGCTTGTCCACATACATCGTGTGCAGAAGCGGCTGATCGAATCCGGTCTGGTACTTCTCGGCCACGGTGAGGATGCGATAGCGGTCCTCGGCGAAGCGCTGCGGCAGTTGCTTCTCCCCGAAGCCGTTGATCCTGGCCTCGGTCCAGCCCTCTCCATCCACGTCGACCGCGTCGGAGAAGGCGACGAGGGCGTCGTAGCCGGTGTACCCCTGGGAGCGAACGTACGCTTCAATCGCGAAATGGGTGCGGACCGCGAGCTCGCGCGACGCCGTCACCACCATTGCCTTCGCGCGTCCTCCGATCTGTCTCCTGGTTGCTGTGCGGAAGTGCTCGACGATGATCTTCGCTTTCTCCTCCAGGGTCTCGGGCTGCGCGGAGACGAAACGGACGACCTCGGCAGCCGCCTGTCGCCGCTCGACCTCGGGATCACTCTCGAGCTTCGAGGCGACCTTCCAGAAAACCTCGTAGGGCATGACGCGCTTGAGGACGTCCAGGATGAAGCCCTCGTCGATCGCCTGGCGCATCGAGTAGGTGTGGAAGGGGCGGAGCGGGCCTTTCTCGCGGCGGCCAAAGATGGTGAGCGTACGTTTGGTGGGGGTTGCGGTGAAGGCGATGAAGCTGATGTTCGGCTGTGGCCCTCGCTCGCGCGCCGAGCGCTCTACGAGCGCCACCGCCATGTCCGCGACCTCGTCTGGCTCTACGTCTCCGTTCCCCTTGGCCTCCTCACCACCGCCCTTGGCGACCTCTGCGGCCGAGCCGAGCGCCGCGCGCAGCGCCTTAGCTGCTTCTCCTGACTGCGAGGAGTGCGCCTCGTCAACGATCACAGCAAAGTTCTTCTCGGAGAGGTCACTCAGCTTCTCGAGCACGTACGGAAACTTCTGGAGGGTGGAGACAATGATCTTGGCGGCGCTCGACTCCAGCGCCTCGGCCAGTTGCGCCGAGGTTCCCTCGACCCTCGCCACTACCCCCGGCTCATGGTCGAACTGGAAGATCGTCGCCTGGAGCTGCCGGTCGAGCACCACCCGGTCGGTGATCACGACGACCTTGTCGAACACCTTGCGGTTCTCAGCGTGGAGGCCGGCGAGGCGGTGTGCCAGCCAGGCAATCGTGTTCGACTTGCCGGAACCGGCGGAATGCTGGACCAGATAATTGGCGCCGGTTCCCTGGTCGCGGACCTCGGCGACCAGCTTGCGAACTGCATCCCACTGCTGGAAGCGGGGGAAGATCAACCTGCCGTCAGATGCCTTGCGACGGGGCCGGCGGCCAGCGGCGGGCGTCCTCGGCTCGACGTGGAGGAAGCGGTGGAGCATCTCCACCCAGGCGTCTCGCTGCCAGACCTCCTCCCAGAGGTAAGCGGTGGCATGGCGGCCGCTGGACGGCTGAGGATTGCCGGCGCCGCCGGGCTCACCTGCCCCGGCACTTCCCTGGTTGAAGGGAAGGAAAGCGGTGTTGTCTCCCGCTAGCCGGGTGGTCAGGAAGACCAGGGCGGGGTCAACGGCGAAGTGGACAAGAGCACGGGAGAAGATCGGCTCGGCCGGGTCGCGGTCGCGACGGTACTGCCTCTTTGCGTGCTCGACATTCTGGCCGGTGAGCGGGTTCTTCAGCTCTGCGGTGGCGGTTGGGATCCCGTTCACCAATAGCGCCAGGTCGAGGGTCTTCTCCGGATCATGCTCTGAGTAGGCGAGCTGGCGGACGACCGTGCAGCGGTTGGACTCATAACCCGCCACCAGCTCGGCCGTCAGTCCGTGCTCCGGCTTGAAGTATGCGAGGCGGAAGTCGACACCCATATCGGTGACCCCACGCCGCAGCACGTTCAGCGTTCCCGCCTCCTCGATTCGCTTCGTCACCAGCCTGCGGAACTCGCGCTGTGCGAGCCCTCGGTCTCCTCCTCGGCGCTCGATCAGGTCGTCCCATGCGGTTTGCTGCGTAGCGCCGATGAACGCAAACATCTCGTCGAAGTCGATCCCCGCCTTGCGGTCGAAGGTCATTGGCGTTCCACGTGTCCAGCCTTCGTCGACCAGGTGCTTTTCGATCGTGTCCTCCAATGCCAACTCGAGGTGTGGTGCTTGCGCGGGATTCATGCTGCCACCGCCGATTCTCGATAAGAGGAGGGATCTAGTTCGCTGGTCACAGCGGCCGTAATCAAGGCGTCTCGGAGCTCGGTCAAACGTGGCAGTTGCCGCCTGATCAGATCCGACACCTCGTCGATTTGCTCTATCTGCTCCCTTGCCCGTTCGACAGCTCGCCGCTGCTCGTCGACTGGAGGTAACGGGATTCTTAGGCTCTGGATATCGGGCATGTAGATGGTCTTGTGCGTCGAGCCGGTCGCAAGTCGTTTCTGTAGGTCCGTCCGCATCGCGCGCAGACACAAGAGGAGGAATCGAGGCTCCAGGTTCTCGGAGCAGGTCCACGTTGCGAAGTCTTGGCTGGTCGCCATGTCTCTGCCCATGACCACCGAGAAGCCGACCGAGGCCGTGCGGGAGAGAGCCACCGTGCCCGCGGGGTGCAGCTCAGCTGAGGAGTTTTCGAGCCCGAGCCTGCTGATGGACTCTTTGGTCTCTCCGAGGACATCGCAGCGGTCGTCTCGAAACCGCCCGATGTCGCTGGTCGTGAGCCAGGGGATGTCTCGCTTGGCTTCCCAATACTCCGCCTTCGAACGGCTCGGAGTATGTCCCGTGCCGAGCTTCGCTACGAATGACAGCTTCGCGACCCGCCAATGAGAGGGCACCGTTGGCAGCCAAGGGAGATCGGACTCCTTGCGCTGCTCCTGGCCGGAGGTCAGATGGCCCGAAACAGCAGCCCGTCCGACCGCGGCACGCTTCTCGTCAAGGAGGGACAGCAGCCGTCGCTTTCGAGCGCTCAGAACATCGATGTGCGCAGTCTCTTCGTCGAGGAAGTCGGCGATGCGCCGCTGCTCCTCGAGGGGCGGTACGGGGCAGAGGATGTCGGCTACGTCCTCTGCGTTCACGGCTGGATAGCTGATGCCGACGGAGCGCCGTTCGATCTCCGACACGAACTGTGTCGATCGGGTCACGTAGTAGAGGAACTTCGGGTCCAACTCCGGGCCGGGTGAGAGGATCGCGAAGCCGGTCGACCAGACACAGTCGTTGTGCTCCTGACTTATGAACGCGATCGCCTTCAAATAGGTGCGAACAGTGGAGACGGCGGTGTCGCCTTGGTAGCCGAGCCGCCTGGCGCGGCTCGGCGCGTTTTCGAAGAGCATCGTTTGCGGCTCTCTCAGCGAGCCGTCTCCTCCGACGCTGGAGATGTCCATGTAGCGCAGCGGCTTCTCGGGCGGGGTGTTCGCCGGCAGCTGTTTCCGGTTAATCGAGGTTAGGAACCGCAACCGCTTCGAGGACCAGTGCGCTGGCAGGTCGGCGGGATCGAAGAACGGACCAGTCATCCCGCGACCTGATCGGTGAGGGTCTTGATGCTGTCCTCTAACTCTCGGATCTCCGTGTCGATCTCCTCTATCGGCCTTGGCGGCTCATAGCGGTAGAAGAGACGGGTCAAAGGGATTTCCGTCCCGATCTTCTCCTTATCGCTATCGACCCAGGCATCCCCCGCGAAAGGCAGGACCTGGCGGGCCATGTACTCATCTACCGATTCCGCGAATGGAACATTCTCGTAGTCGCGCAGATCCGGATCCGGTTTCGGTATGCCGTCGCTGTCAGCGACAATCGGTGCTGAGGAGTCGCGTACCGAGATCGAGCTCCACATGGCTTTGCGCAGGGCTGCCGTGGGTTTCTCCACGTCTCTCAGCACATCGCGAAGCTTCGCCTCGGCCTCGCCGTTGTCGGTCGAGGTGAAACCGTTGAGGGTGCGGAGGCCTTTGAGAATCGCCGTCTGTGCCGCTTCTCCCCATTCGATCGCCTGCGCGGGGTCCTTCGCGTTCGCCGCAGGCTTAATCAGGTTCGCGAACGCCTTCTCATTTTCGAGCCGTTCGATTGCCTTCTCGTCAATCTCGTAGCGCAACCGAAGGGGGCGCTCAACCGTGATCCGCCTGAACATGAACTCGTTGTTGTCGCGGATCTTGGTGCGCTCACCATCATCGAGGGTCCGGTAGACGAGGAGAATCTCGTCGATGTGGTCGAGTGATAGCTTCCGGCGCTTGTCGCCGAGGCTCTTCGGCATCGGTTCCCAGAGATCGCGTGCGTCGATCAGCTGGACCCTGCCGCAACGCTCCTCGCGCTTGCGGTTCGTCAGCACCCACACGTAGGTGGCAATTCCGGTGTTGTAGAAGAGCTGCTCGGGTAGGGCGACGATGGCCTCGAGCCAGTCATTTTCGAGGATCCAACGGCGGATCTCACTAGGGCCCGAGCCGGCACCACCGCTAAACAGCGGTGAGCCGTTGAAGACAATGGCTATACGGCTGCCCCCATCCTCAGGGGGCTTGCGCTTTGCCAGCATCGTCTGCAGGAAGAGCAGCGCGCCGTCGTTCTTGGGCGGCGTACCGGCGGCGAACCTTCCTTCCTCCCCCAGGGTATTGCGCTCCTCGATTACCGCGTCATGGTCCTTGGACCAGTCGACTCCAAACGGTGGATTGGCGAGCATGAGGTCGAAGTTCTCGCCTTCGAGGCCATCTTCGGAGAGCGTCGAGCGGGGATGAATGTTGGAGGGGTCCTGGCCTCTGAGCAGCATCTCCGAGCGACAGATCGCCCAGGTTTCGGGGTTAAGCTCCTGGCCATAGAGGTAGAGACGCGCGCGCTCGTTTCGTTCGCGCACGAGCTCCTCGGTGACGGAGAGCATTCCTCCGGTTCCACAGGCGGGGTCGTAGATCTTGCGGATCGCCCCTGGCTTGCTCGTTAGGTCCTCGTCGCCAGCCAGCACGAGCTCGGCACAGAGGCGGACCACCTCGCGGGGGGTGAAGTGCTCGCCCGCAGTCTCGTTGGAGATTTCCGAGAAGCGCCGGATCAGCTCCTCGAACATGTCGCCCATTTGAGTGTTGGGCACTGTCCTTGGATTGAGATCGGCGTCGAGGAACTTGGTGAGGACGAGGTAGAGGAGGTTGGCCTTGTCGAGGCGCGTGATCTGCTGGTCGAAGCTGAAGGCGTCGAAGATCTCACGTACCGCCGGCGAGAAGGCACCTAGGTAGGCCCGCAGGCCGGCGGCAACGTTGCTCGAGTCGCCGGCGATTTTCTCGAGGTCGAGCTCGGAGGTGTTGTAGAAGCCCTGGCCAGACGCGTCACGGAGTAGCCGGTCCGTCTCGAAGGCCAGGCCTTCGAGACGGACCGCCTCCTCGAGGACGGTCTGCTTCGTCGGCGCAAGAACGAGATCGAGGCGGCGGAGGACGGTGAAGGGGAGGACCACCCGTCCATACTCGGACTGCTTGTAGTCCCCGCGCAGGAGCTCTGCGATCCCCCAGATGAAATTGACATGCGGGTTGCTGCCGTTCACTGAGGGTTGAGGTTAACTCCATGGCCCTGCTTTGATCTTCGAAGTGGCTCTTAGGGGCCGGGGCACGGCCGCAGGGGGCGGCGACAAGCTGTCTGGTCAGCGACTTGCTGAGGGAGGGCTCTAGCCCTCGACCGGGGCCGGGGCTGGTTGCCCTGCCGGGCGGATCTCGAGCCCGTCGGCGAGGGCGAAGAAGGCTTGGGCGAAGGGGCTGGCGGAGGTGGCCTCCCGCAGTCGCTCCCAGTCGATCTGCTCGCGCAGGGAGCGGGTGATCAGGATCAGGTCGCGGTAGTCGGCGCTGTGCTCGTCGAGGGCGAGCAGCTTGGTGACGAGGAGGTCGTTGAGGTCCATCACCCGCATCTGCATCGCCATCACGCTGAGCTCCTCGCCGCGGGCGATCACCTCGTCGTCGATCCGCATCCCCGAGGGTTCGAAGATCAGGTCGACGAGGATCTCGCCGTCCCAGGCCTTCAGCAGCCATTGCTCGGGCGGGTCGTCCGTCCGCATCCCGGCCTTGGCCAGCGCCTCCTGTGCCCGCTCGGCGTCCTCGGGCTTGACCATCAGGTCGATGTCGTTGCTGGAAGGGGGTCCGCCGCGCGCCCAGCAGCCGAGCCCGCCGCCGAGCAGGTAGGGGACCTCCTGCTCCTGCAGCGCCGCGACCGCCCGCTTGAGGCTGTCGGTCAGCTCCGCGGCGACCTCGCTCTTGCCCAGGTTCTCGGCCATGCCCCTCCGCTGCCCCGTCGGCGATTCCGATAAACGCCCCGCCGGGCGGGTAGGGGAGCGAAGTGGCTTCCGAAAACGGCGACGGACAGTTGCGCGATGGCGGGCGGCTGCGGATCGCCGCCACCGGCGACATCCACTGCCGCGACTCCAACCGCGAGGCGGTCGTCTCCTCCTTCGCCCAGCTCGGCGGCGACGTCGACCTCGTCCTCGTCGCCGGCGACCTGACCAGCCACGGGCGGCTGGAGGAGGCGGAAATCCTCTGCGAGGCGGCGGCGGCCACCGAAGCGCCCGTCTACGCCGTCCTCGGCAACCACGACTGGCACGCCGACGAAGCCGAGGCGATCCTGCGGCGGCTGGAGGAGGGCGGCGTGCAGATGCTCGACCGCCGCGCCGCCGTCTGCCAGGTCGGCGGGGTGGAGGTCGGGATCGTCGGGGTGAAGGGGTTTGTCGGCGGCTTCGCCCCGCGCCACCTGCCCGACTTCGGCGAGCCCTCGCTGCGCGGCGTCTACGCCGAGGCGACGGCGGAAGTGCAGGCGCTCGACGAGGGTCTGCGGGAGGTGGCGACCTGCCCGCTGCGGATCGTCCTCCTCCACTACGCGCCCTGCGAGGAAACGCTGGAGGGGGAGCCGCGGGAGATCTGGGTCTTCCTCGGCAGCGACCGCTTCGCGGCGCCGATCCTCGAGCACGGCCCCGACCTCGTCCTCCACGGCCACGCCCACGCCGGCTCGCCGGACGGGACGATCGGCGAGACCCCGGTCCACAACGTCTCCCAACCGGTGCTCGGCACCGACTTCCGGATCTTCGAGCTCGACGCCAGCCGCGCCCACAGCCCGATCCCGTAGGGGGTCCTGGCGCTTTTTGCGCCCTATAGGGAGCAAAAAGCGCCAATGTCGCCGCTAGCGCGGTTCGAGCCCGATCAGGTCGTAGTAGCCGACCAGGAAGAGGCGCTCGCCGTCGGAGATCATCGGCGTGTAGCCGGCCTCCTTGATGTGGAAGGTGCGCTTGTGGGTGCGGACGTCGAGGCCGACGGTTTCTTCGGTTTCGAAGCTGGAGGTGTAGACGGTGTGGCCGATCACCACCGCGGTGCCGGGGATCGGGCCGCCGACGTCGTAGCGCCAGCGCACTTTGCCGGTGCGGGCGTCGAGGGCGAAGAAGCGGCCGTTTTCGGCGCCGATGTAGACGGTGGGCGGGGTGCCGGGCACCCGCGCCACCGCCGGCGAGCCGTAGACGTAGTCGCCGGTCTGGAAGGACCACTCGACCTTGCCCGTCCGCTCGTCGAAGGCGTAGACGGTGCCGTCGTCGCGGGCGGCGTAGACGCGGCCGAAGGCGACGGCGGGGGAGGAGAAGAAGCCGCCGTGGCCGTAGGGCGGCACCTTGCTCGTGTTGCTGCGCCAGACCAGCTTGCCGCTGTCGGCGTCGAGCGCGAACATCGAGCTCTGGTAGTCGGCGGCGTAGACGCGGCCGTCGTGGTAGCTGGGGCTGGCTTTGATCGCCCCCGGCGAGTTGAACGTCCAGCGGGTCTTGCCGTCGGCGGCGCGCAGCGCGACCACGTCGGTGGTGTCGGTGCCGAGGTAGAGCGTGCCGTCGACCGCGAGGGGGGAGGATTCGAGGTGCGCGTCGAGCTTGCGCACCCAGACTTTCTTCCCGGTCTCGGCGTCGCCCGCGGCGACGTGCCCGGTGAGGAAGGCGCCGAAGACCTTGCCTTCGTAATAGACCGGCGCGGTGACGAAGTTGGGCTTGCCTTTGTCGCTGGGGCGGACGTTGATTTCCCAGAGGACCCTGCGGTCCCTGAGCCGCACCGCTTTGCCGTTGCCGTACTTGTTGATCACGTAGGCGACCCCGTCGTGGATCGCCGGCGGGAACTCGATCAGCGCGTGCGTGTTGATCGACCAGGCCTGCTTCAGCGGCGGGTCGAGCGCCTTCGTCTTCGCCGGGAGGTAATGCGTGCGCTCCGGAACGCGGCCGAAGAGCGGCCAGTCGATGAAGGAGGACCCGGAGGCGGGATGGGAGCTGGAGGCGGTGGTGGCGTCGTCCGAATCACCACAGCCGGCGAGGGCGAGTACGAGCACGAGCAGAATCGAAAGGGCAGCACGCATCGTCCCTCTCATCGGCAGAGGGAGCATGCCCCTGAACGCCCTGCGTCCACTCTTCATCAAGCCTGAAGAAAAGCGGCGGACGGGAATCGAACCCGCGTCATTGCCTTGGAAGGGCAAGGCTCTACCGTTGAGCTACCGCCGCACGAGCGAAGCCGCCCCGCCTAGCGGTGCGGCGCCGATGACAGTTTGCACAAACGACCTCGCACTTTGCAATCTCGTCGAGCACGTCCTGCCAACGCCGTCCCTGCAGGCCCTCTGAGATCGAGAACTTCTTGTCCCGCAGGTGGTCGAACTCGAGGACGAGCGGGTCGCCCTCGCCGCAGTCCACGCAGGGATGCGCTCGCAAGAAGGTGACCAGGTACTGAGTCCGTTCTTCGACCAACGCTTTCCTGCGCTGCCGAGCAGCGGCGATGTAGCGCTGTTTGTTCGCCAGGTAATGCGCCCGGTGGTACTCGACCCGGCAGGGCCGGCAGTAGTTGTCTCGCTGCCCCCGTGCGCGCCGTCGCCAAGCGAATTCCTCCAACGGCTTCTCCGTGTTGCAGCGCCCGCACCGCCTCATGACTGCAGCATATGGACCCGAACAGACGTTCCCATAGGCACCGCGCCCGCCAATCCGTCAAAATGAAGACCCCACGGGGAGTGGCGCAGTCTGGTAGCGCACTCGGCTGGGGGCCGAGCGGTCGCAGGTTCAAATCCTGTCTCCCCGACTAAGACCTTCGCCCTGCATGGCTTCGCGTAGCCACACACTGGCCTCCGTCGAGCAGGTTGCGCGACTCTGAATGGCGAATCTCCGAGCTATTCAGCTTGCCAGGATCGTGATGACGCCGATCAGGCTTGCGACGAGGAGGCTGATGAGCGCGACTCTGGCCTCCTGGCGAAGCCTCGCCCACCACTGCAGGGCGAAGGTCGGTCCTCCCAGCCTTTCTCTGAGCTGTGGTTGAAGGCGTTCCAGGGCACGTCGAGACCCGGCTTCATGGCTTGCGACCACCGCCTTGCTCTTGCCGTCGACCAACAGCCAGCCGCCCAGGTCACTTCGCCTTGCCTTCCCGAGCTCGTAGAGGGGCCCGTGATGCTCGATGAGGATGTCCTCCATGAATCTCTGCAGGGCGTCGCCGGGGTCGGGTTCGCGTCCCACTGGCGCCCTTAGGTGCCAATGGACCAGCCTGAGCTGGCGCAGCGCCAGGTAACCGGTCGACTCTGCGACCTCGAGCCACTGCTCATGCGCAGTGGCTTGACGGCGGCGAAGCTCACTGAGCTCGTTGTCCAGCTGCCTGAATCCGGCCCGCATCAAGACGCGTTCGCCGTCTGGCGGGTTTCCGAGCTCGACGACCTTGCCCACCAGGATGGTTCCGAGCATCTGCGAGACGCTGTTGTCCATCCAACTGGGCGTGATCAGTCCCTCGGGGTCGTCGCCGGCCACCGCGTCGAAGTTCGCGAGCGTCAACCGCCACCTTTCTTCGAGGCGCACCTTTTCATGAAGGTCATCGCCGAGTTCGAGCACGGGGCGAGGTTCTTCCGAGTCATCAGCCTCTGGGGCTATGACAACGAGGCGATTCCGGAGGTCGACGAAGCTGCTCCTCAGCGCCTCGTCTTCGGTGTTGAACTGCCGCCGTGCGGTCTCGGACTCGCGGATGATCCACTCCACGCCTCGGCGGATCGCCCAGTCCCCTTCCAAGAGGTCGCAGTAGCTGACGAGACAGTGAAAAAAGGCGGAATCTGACGTTTCCGTGGTGTCAGAGTACGCCTGGTTGAGACGTTCCAGCGAGCTGGGCACAGGACGACACTAACCGCTGCAAAAGAGTCTCAACGCGATTCACCAGGGCTCCTGCGAGCGGAGCCAGACTGCACGGGAGCCCTCGCTCGAATCACTCCCAATCCGCATTCACGAAGCCGAGCGCGATGCCGGCGATCACGGCCAGGATGAAGAGGATCGCGAGGGCCTTCCCGTATCTCTCGGTCGCGTCCAGTTCCGTCTTGCTGTCGAGGAGCCAGAGAACGAAGCCGACGGCGGATAGGCCCAGAAAGATCCAGACCAGGGCTGGCATGGGCGACTTTTATCAGCGGGATGGTTATTTTCGTGCCGTGAAGCCTGCCCTTTTCGCAGTCGACGCCGATGAGAGCGCGCTGGGCGAGGTCGAGCGCGAGCTGGTCGACCGCTACTCGCGGAGCTACCGCGTCGTCTGCATGTCCTCGGTGGAGGAGGCGATGGCGGAGCTGCGGGCGCTGAAGGCGGCGGGGGAAGACGTGGCGTTGGTGCTTGCCGCGCAGTCGCTCGAGGGGACAATGGGGAGCGAGTTGCTGGGCAGGGTGCGGGATCTCCACGCCCACGCCCAGCGCGGGCTGCTGATCGACTGGGGCAGCTGGGGCGAGGGCAACACGGCCGAAGAGATCTTCGAAGCGATGGCGCGGCGGCAGATCGAGTACTACGTGATCAGGCCCTCGCAGGCGCCCGACGAGCTGTTCCACCAGTCCGTCTCGACCTTCCTGCTCGAGTGGGCGAACGCGCGGCGGGTCTCGCCGCACACCGTCCGCATCATCAGCGAGTCGTGGATCGGCCGTGCCCAGGAGCTGAAAGAGGTTCTGGGCCGCTGCGCGGTGCCGCATGCCTTCCTCCTCGCCGACTCCCCGGACGGCCGGTCTCTGGTCGCGGAGACGGGAGACGAGGAGCCGCTGCCCCTGGTCGTCTTCCCGGACGGGAGCGTGCTCGCGAACCCGACCAAGCTGGAGCTGGCGAGCGCCATCGGCGCCACCATCGACCCCGCCCGGCGCGAGTTCGACGTCGTCATCGTCGGCGGCGGCCCGGCCGGCCTCTCGGCGGCGGTCTACGGCGCCTCCGAGGGGTTCCGGACGCTGGTCGTCGACGACGGCGGCATCGGCGGGCAGGCGACCTCGAGCTCGCTGATCCGCAACTACCTCGGCTTCCCGCGCGGCGTCAGCGGCCGCCGGCTGGCGGAGGCCGCCTACGAGCAGGCCTGGGTCTTCGGCGCCAAGTTCGCCTTCATGCACGACGCGATCGCGATCCGCCGCGATGAGGACCGCGTCCACGTCAGCCTCTCCGACGGCGGCGAGGTCAGCGCCCGGGCCGTCATCGTCGCCACCGGCGCCACCTATCGCCGGCTCGGGATCGAGGAGCTCGAGGCGCTGGCCGGGGCGGGCGTCTTCTACGGCGGCCCCGCCTCCGAGGCGCCGACCACGGTCGACGAGCAGGTGCACGTCGTCGGCGGCGCCAACTCGGCCGGCCAGGCGGCGCTGCACCTGGCCGAATACGCGCGGAAGGTGACGCTCGTCGTGCGAGGCGATTCCCTTGAGAAGGGAATGTCCCACTACCTGGTGCGCCAGATCGAAGTCACTCCCAACGTCGAGGTGCGCCTCGGGACCGAGGTGGTCGGCGGGGACAGCGGCGAGGACGGGTGGTTGCAGAGCCTGGTCCTGCGCTCCAACGCCGACGGGGAGGCGGAGAGGGTGGCCTCGGACGGCCTCTTCCTGATGATCGGCGCCCACCCGAACACGGACTGGCTGCCGGCGGAGATCGCCAAGGGCGACGGCGGGTTCATCCGCACCGGGGCGGACCTCGAGACCCCCGGGGACTGGCCGCTCGAGGAGCGCAGCCCCCTCTCCCTCGAGACCAGCATGCCCGGCGTCTTCGCGGCGGGAGACGTCCGCCATGGGTCGATGAATCGCGTCGCCTCCGCGGTCGGCGAGGGGTCGATCGCGATCAGGCTCGTCCACGAGCTCTTCGAAGCCGAGCAGCTCCAGCCGCGCGACCTGGCCAGGTAAGGCGCCGGGCCAGCGCTTCACCTGGCTTCTTCTGAGGGGAGCTCCGCCCTGGTCGCTTCCCACCGGGATTCGGCGAGCAGCAGCAGCTCGTGCGCCTCGCGGGAGGGGAGGAAGCGCTGGGCGTAGCGGGCGGCTATGACTGCGGCCCAGGCGCTCCAGGGGTATTCGAGGTCCAGCGCGCGTTCGGCCTGCCGGAGCAAGGCGACCGCGGCCGTGGACCTGACCTCCTCCACGAGCTGGCGATCCCCCGTCCGTTCGGCGGCGAACACGGCCAGCACCGGGCCTTCGGTGCTCCAGCGGCGCAGCAGCAGCTCCGCCGCCTTGCGCGGTGGGCGGGGGTCGGCGAAGTCCCGCCACCAGTCCGCCGGCCTCAGGCCCTCGAGGCTTGCCATGCTCGACGAGCGGCTGCCGGGCCTGTGAAGGACGCGGCGCAGGTCGGCCAGGTTGCGCCGGGCGCACCAGGTGCTCATCAGCCGCTCCGTTGCGTTGAACGGGATGCGTCCGTAGGGCAGGTACAGCTCCCTCCGGTCGACGGTGTCGGGAATGGCGAGGACGAAGCGACCGACGTCGATCGGCTCACCCCCCTCGCTCACGAGCGTGGCCCGGAGGGCGTAGACGTAGTTCTCCTGGCCGCTCCAGGGCACGCGAAAGAGCACCTTGAACCGGTCGAGCTCCCCCGGCCCGACCTCCTGGTGGAGGGGCCGGGAGACGATCCTCTCGGCCGCGAACGGCAGGGCCGGCAGCTCCATCGCGTATTTCCAGGTCGCGGGAATCGCGTCGCCGATGTGGTACTGGCAGATGGACAACCGGGCGCTGTCCACGATCGCGACTCGCACCTTCGTCAGCAGAACCGGGTCCTCGCCGGTGTTTCGCACCGTGATGTCCAGCTGCGGCGTGCTCGCCTTCGTCTGCCGCGGTTCCCCGTCGACGATGTCGAGGTCGGCGAGGCCGTTGCCCACGACAACCTGCCGAACCTCGACCTTCCCGGAGCCGTCATCGGCGAGCAGATCGTCGCCGCTGTGGACGAGGAACCTCGCCCCCGCCATCACCCCGGCGAGCAGCGCCACCGTCGCGGCCGCCACCTCGATCCACCTGGGAAGCCGTCTCAGCCGGCGAGGCCAGGGCTGCCCCTTCCCTCTGGCGGGAGCCCTCCGGCGAGCCCCCCGCTTGCCCCGCTTGCCGCTCACGAGCCTAGTTTCGGCGAAAGTCCGGATGACGCCGCTCGAGCCCATACCCTCGTCTGCCATGGCGGGTGCGAAGGGGCGCTTGATCTTGGGGGCGGCTGTCGCCCTGGCGCTGTTCGCGGCCGGTTTCCTCTTGGGGCGATCGGGCGGCGACGGCGAGGGCGGAGATCGCGGCGGCGGAGCGGCGGCGCCGTCGGAGTCGAAGGGGTTCGCGGTGCTCTCCACCGAGCGCTGCCCCACCGACCTGGCGATCGAGCAGGCGCCGGTCGAGGTCGCGCCGCGATTGACCGTGCCCGTCTCGGCCGGTCTCGAGGGAGAGCTGACGGCCTACGCCAGCCACGTCGGCGCGGTGCTGGTGGGTCCCCGGGACTGGAAGTGCCGGGCGACGATGGGCGCGGACGGGACTCAGCTGGTCGGCCTGACGCCGCCGGACGCCGAGAAGGCGGCCTGGTTCGCGGAGGAGGGGGAGCCGGTGGTGATGGAGACGATCGTCCCCGCCTGCGCCGGCTGTATCGCCTCGATGATCTGCGCCTTCTTCCCGCAGGAAGAGGTGGTCAAGCCCTACACGGCAATCGAACCCTGCCCCGGGGTGCCGGCGGGGGAGCAGGTCTCCTACGTCTCCCGCTCGACGGTGACCTTCGTCGACCCGGCCGGGGTGAAAGGCACGGGGGCGGGCAGCGGCGGTTCGCTGGAGTCGATCGGGGCGGTGACCTACGGGGGGCCGGAACACGGGGCGAGGCAGCTCAACTGCGCCCTGCCCGACGAGGCCGCCGACCTCTGCCCCGGCATCGTCGGCGCCACGCTGGCAATGGGTGGCTGAGGCGTTTCGCTCAGCAGGCGTACGTGGGCAGGGTGGTCGTCACGCTGCTGGCCGCTTCCACGCCCGGTTTCTCGCTCCACGCCAGGATCCCCCCGGGCCGATCCAACTCGACCTGGTACCGGCTCGAGTCAGGTCGACTCGGGTCGCAGGGGGAGGAGCCGGGGACCACGTATTCGCGTTCGTACACCGATCCTTCTCCCGGTTCGGCGAGGCGCCTGATCGGCACCGGCACCAGGGCCGAGCCGAGTTCGATCTGGCCCAGCTCGGTGTCGACCCTGCCCGGCGGCTCGCCGATCTGGATCTCCACCACTCCAGCCGGGCTGCGGGGGGTGCAGTCGGTGACCCCTTTGTCGCCGGCAAAGGTCAGGCTCAGGTTCCACGCTTCCCACCTCGCCGTCCAGTAGTCGGTGGAGGGCCAGAAGACGGTGCAGCTGTCCCAGGTTCCCAGCGAGCGCAGCAGCGGTTTGGCCATGCCCGGGACGGGCATCGCCGCCGGCGCCTCCCCGACGGTGACGCCCGAGATCGTTGCGCTCTGCCTCCCGCGGGCCAGTTGCAGGCTCAGCTGGAAGTTCCCCGGCGGGTATTCGGACGCGCTCGGCGGCCGCTCTTGATAGGGGCGTCCGGGGCCGTAGGGGCAGATCAGCGAGCGCCTCCTGACGCGGGCGTCGATCCAGACGTTGCCGGGGGTCTCCGTGCATTCGTGCGGATCGTGTTCCCTCCAGTAGTAGCGGGAGAAGCGTTCCTGGTAGGGGTCTTCGTAGGTGCCCACCAGCCGGTAGGGGGGAGAGCGGACGAGGAAGGACTCACCCGCCGATTTCCCTTCGGCGACCAGCCTGTATTCGATCGTGCGCGGCGTGTTGGACTTCACCGTGAGGGCGGCCGGGTAGACCTCGCCGGGCACGAGCTTGACGTAGCGGCGTTCGAAGAAGGGCGTCTCGGCTTCCAGTTCCTCGGGTTCCAGCGCCGGGTTCCCAGGGGCGTACAGCTGAGCCTTGCTGCCCTTCTCGCCGTCGGGGAGGAAGGCGAGGAAGCGGTCGATCCCTTCGTCCCCCTGCGTGTACTGGGATGCCACCGTCCCCTCCGGCATCGGCTCCGAGCCCAGCACTTCCGCCCAGACGGCGAGGACCGAGATCGGCCGTGGGCTGTCGTTGGCGAGGGTCAGGCGGAAATGGGAGTCGCCGATGTCGATGCCGCCGCGGTGGCGGAGCTCCTCCCAGCCTTCCTCCGACCCGGGGAGCGGGATCTCGCGGTCGAAGGCGAGTTTGAAGATCGCCGGGGCGGTCGGCTGCAGGTCCAGCCGCAGTTCGCCGCTTTCGCCGGTGGCATCGGCGTTCGCACCACCCACCAGGGCGAGCAGCAGCGACGCCAGGCCGAGCCCGGCCCCAAGGCCGCAGAGCAGGCGCCCCGGCTGCTCCGAGCGGATCCGGCTGATGCCCTCGACGAGGAGCGCGATCGCGCCGGCGGCAAGCACGATCGCGCCGATGAACCTGAGTCCGGTCAGGTCCTTGTTGGCGGTGGCGTAGAGCGAGGCCAGCAGGGTGAGGCCTCCGAGCAGGGCCCCACCCATCGCTGCGCTGGAGCTGGCCAGGCCTAGCTGTGGCTGGCGAGGCTCCCGCCTTCCTCGCTTGCTGCTCATAAGAGCACTATTTTCCGGTACGACTCGGATGCCGAGCAGGCGCCCATGCGATCCTCTCGCCGATGTGGCTTCAGCGGACGATCCGGCTGCCGGCGAAGTCGCGGGGGTTCCACCTCGTCACCGGCGAGGTGCTCGATGCCCTGCCGGAGCTGCGGCAGGTCTCGGTCGGGCTGCTCCACCTGCTGATCCAGCACACCTCGGCCTCGCTGGCGCTGAACGAGAACGCGGCGCCGGAAGTGCGGCACGACTTCGAGAGCTGGTTCGACCAGGCGGTGCCGGAAGGCGCGCCGTACTGGACCCACACGCTGGAGGGCGCCGACGACATGCCGGCCCACGTCAAGGCGGCCCTGCTCGGCCCCTCTCTGACCCTGCCGGTCGGCGACGGCCGCCTCGCCCTGGGGACCTGGCAGGGCATCTACCTCTGCGAGCACCGCGACCACGGCGGTCCCCGCTCGCTGGTCGCCACCGCTTGGGGCGAGGCCGACGTTCGGAGCTGAAGCGCAACGATCGGGAGACTCGCGGGTTTCTGGTTCGCGCATGGGAGGAGAGGCGAAGAAAGGCCGGGCACGGTGGCTGGGGCTGCTGACCGCTTTGCTCTGCCTGCTCCTGGTCGGCGCCGCGGAGGCGGAGGCGCCGGGGGCCGAATACTCGGTGACGGGAGGGGTGGGTTCGGTGGCCACGGCTCCCGACGGCACCGTCTGGTTCGTCGCCAGCGAAGGGCTGGGGCGGATCGGGACCGACGGCAAGCTCGAGGCCGTGAAGCTGAGCGGGCACGAGGGCTACCTCAACGGCTTGATCGTGGGGTCCGACGGCAACCTCTGGGCGGCCAGCTCGGGCGCCGTCGAGCGCATCACCCCGGCGGGGGAGGTGACTCGGCTGACGCTCCCGAAGGAGCTGGGCAGCCCGAGCACCCTCGTCGCCGATCCCGCGGGCGGCGTCTGGTTTGCCTCCTGGCGCCGCCGGCGACAGGTGCCGGACTGGGAACGGTGGACCGGGCCCGCCTACGTCGGGCGGATCGCCCCCGACGGTCAGCTGCAGAGGTTCGAGTTGCCCGGCGAAGAGGGGGCGAGAGACCGAGCGCCGGGCGGGATCGCCCTCGGCCCGGACGGAAACCTCTGGGTAACCGATCCCGCGTTGGGGAGGATCGACCGCATCTCTCCGGTCGGTCAGATCGACTCGTTCCCTCTCTCCAGCGCCCCCTGGGGGATCGCGGCGGGATCCGACGGCGCTCTCTGGTTCACCGCCAACGCGGAGATCGGCCGTATCACCACCGCTGGGAAGGTCACGCATTTCCCGCTGCGCGGCAGCGGCCGGTTCAACATCGTCGCCGGCCCCGACGGCAACCTCTGGTTCGGCGGTGGCGGCCTCTCGGTGGGGCGGATCACTCCCTGGGGGCAGGTCAGCTGGTTCGGCATATCGGGGGGAGTGGCAACCACCGGCCTCGCCGCCGGTACCGACGGCATCTGGGTCGGCACTGCCGCCAATCCGATCAAATTCATCGTCGACGGCTCGCTCAGCAAGCTGGCCACCGGTCTGCCCGGGATTGAGATCGTCTCGACCAAGGTCACCGTTCGGGACGGCCGCGTCGGGGTCGAGCTCGCGTGCGGCGGCTCCCCGGCCCGGGGTTGCACGGGCGAGCTGAGGCTCGGCCCGGAGCGCGACCCGGTGGCCGAGGCTGCCTACTCGGTGCCTCCCGAAAGCCGGCGCACGATCCAGCTGCAGCTCACCCCCATCGCGCGCCGCCAGCTCTCCCGCCAGCGCTTCCAGCGCCAGCATCTCGTCGCCGGCGTCGAGGGCGGCGCCTGGATCGGCGGCGACCTCGTGCTGCGGGTGCCGCGCCCGCTGCGCGGCAAGCTCCCGCCCCGACGCCTGGTTGAGATCCCGCTGCCGAGCGGCTTCGAAACCAGCGGGCTTGCTCGGGGGCTGGGCGGGGACCTCTGGTACGCCGAATCGTGGGGCAACAGGATCAACCGGATCGGGCCGAGCGGAGGTCTCACCTCCTACCGGCTTCCGAGGCCGGAAAGCCAGCCGCAGGCGGTGACGCCGGGCCCCCGCCGCAGCATGTGGTTCCTCTCCGAAGGGCTGAGGGGCGGTCGCAGGTACGTCGCTCTCGGGCGGCTCTCCGCGGCCGGCGGGTTCTCCGAGTTCCCCCTTCCGGGCGAAGGCTACGGCTCGGACCTCGTCGCCGGGCCCGACGGCAACCTCTGGGCCGCTCGCACCGGCCTCAGGGAGGGGGAGATCGACCGGGTCACGCCGCGGGGAAGGGTGACCCGGTTCCCGGTCCGGGAACCGGATGCGATCGTCAGCGGCCCCGGTGGCCTCTGGTTCACCGCCGAGAGCCTGGCGATCGGCCGCATCACCCTCAAGGGCAAGATGACGAGGTTCCGGGTGCCCGGCGGCGGTTTCCTCGACGGCCTTGCCGCCGGACCGGACGGGAACGTCTGGTTCACCCACTGGGGTCGCAAGGGACCGCCGACCGTCGGCCGCATCACCCCCCGCGGCAGGATCGCCGAGTTCCCGATCCACCGGCACGGCCATCGCGGCAGCACCCCGGGCTCGATCGTCGCCGGCCCCGACGGCAACCTCTGGTTCGGCGAGGCCGGCCCGGCCCGGATCGGCCGCATCACCCCCCGCGGCAGGATCACCCACTTCACCCTGCCGAAGGGCACGACGGGGCCTGGTGCGCTCGCCGTCGGCGCCGACGGCAACCTCTGGTTCACCCAGAGGCCAGCGGAAGAAGTGGGGGTTTTCGGGCTGCCGGGTAGAGGAAGCGCGTGCCCGGCATCGGCATCGGGGAGCTGCTGAAGGACCGTTACCGGCTCGAGCGCATGCTCGGGCGCGGCGGCATGGCGGCGGTCTGGCTCGGGCACGACGAGGTGCTGGAGCGGCCGGTGGCGGTGAAGGTGCTCTCGGACACGATCGCCGATGACCCCGGGTTCGTGGCCCGGTTCCGGCGCGAGGCGCGGACGGCGGCGGGGCTCTCGCACCCCAACCTGGTCGGCGTCTACGACTTCTCCGAAGAGGGCGAGCGGCCCTACCTGGTGATGCAGTTCGTCCCCGGCGAGAACCTGGCGGCGCGGCTGGAGCGGGGGGAGGGGATCGATTGCGAGCAGCTGGCACGGGAACTGCTCGACGCGCTCGCCCACATCCACGAGGTGGGGATCCTCCACCGCGACATCAAGCCGGGCAACATCGTCGTCGAACCGGACGGGACCGCGAAGCTGATCGACTTCGGGATCGCGCTGCCGGCCGACGCGACGGCGCTGACCAGCACCGGCCTCGTCCTCGGCACCGAGCGCTACGCGGCGCCGGAGGTGATGGAGGGGCGACCGGCGACCGAGCGCTCCGACCTCTACTCGCTCGGCGTGGTGCTGCGCTCCTGCGAGGGTCGGCACCCGCGGGCGCTGGTGGGGCTGATCGAGGAGCTGACCAGCAGGGACCCGCGCGATCGCCCCCTCTCGGCGCGAGACGCCCTCGAGCAGCTGGAGCGGCCGGGCGTCGTCGTCGAAGAACCGACGCAGGTCCTGCGTCCGCCACCGCCACCGCCTCCACCTCCCGGGCCCTCGCGAGACGGTTCGAGCGGTTCCCGCAGGACCGCGGTCGCCGCGATCCTCGGGCTGCTCGCGATCCTCGTCCTCGTCGCCGTGGTCGCCCTCAGCGGCGGTGGGGGGTCGGGCGAGAGCGGCAAACAGGCGGCGCAGGCGAAGGAAGCGCAGGGGGACCGCGCCCAGCCCGAGGAAGCCCAGACCAGCGTCCCGACCCCATCGTCGGAACCGGAAGCCTCGCCGGAACCCGAACCGGCGAGCGAGTCCCCGCCGGAGCCCGAAGGGTCCGACCCGGCCCTCGGCGCCGCGCTCAACGAAGAAGGCTTCGCGCTGATCCAGGCCGGCGAATACGAAGCGGCGGTGCCGGTGCTCGAAGAAGCGGTCGCCGCCTTCCCCGCCGGGACCGAAGACCTCAGCTACGCCTACGCGCTGTTCAACCTCGGCAACGCCCTGCGGCTCAGCGGCCAGCCCGAAGCGGCGATTCCGGTCCTCGAACGCCGCCTCGAAATCCCCAACCAGCAAGGCGAGGTGCGCCAGGAGCTGGAAGCGGCCGAAGCCGAAGCCGGCTGACGCTGATCTGCCCTATCGGGCACGGACGAATTATGCGAACATACGTTCGTGTTCGTGATCGCGAGAGACCGCCCCCTTGAACAGGGTCCTCGCCTGCGGCGCAGCTGTTATTTGAGTTCACCTCTACCGATGTGGGGGCGGGAGGCGCAGCCCGTTCCCTAGATGCCGCGGCGACTGGAACCTCAGATCGGCCTCAGCAGGGCAATCCGCCAACTCCGCACGGAGGTTGAGTTGAGCCAGGAAGCGCTGGGGCTGAGCATCGGCATCCACCCGACCTGGATCTCCCACCTCGAGTCCGGCCGCGTCAACCCGTCCTGGGGCAACGTGCGCCGGCTCGCCGGCGGTCTCCAGGTACCGCTGTCGGAGCTGGCGGCCCTGGCCGAGGACCTCGAGCGCAAGCACGGGAGGGGAGGACCGGTTTCTCCTGACCGCCCGCTCGGATAGTCTCGCCCCGTGCTTCGTCTCGCCCAGAGGAAGTTCGCCCTGGCGCTGTTCTTGTCAGCGGTCTCGGCGCTGGTCGTGATCGCCGGCTGCGGCAGCAGCTCCGATGACTCGACCGCGTCGGCTGCCTCCTGCAAGCCGGGGCAGTTGCCGACGGAGGAGGACGGGGTGCTGACGGTCGCCACCGACAAGCCCGCCTACCCGCCCTACTTCGAAGACGACGATCCGACCAACGGGGAAGGCTTCGAGAGCGCGGTCGCCTACGCGATCGCCGATCAGCTCGGCTACCCGGCGGCGAAGGTGAAGTGGACGGTGGAGCCGTTCAACTCCTCCTATGCGCCGGGGCCGAAGGGCTTCGACTTCGACGTCAACCAGATCTCGATAACGCCGGTGCGCGAAAAGGCGGTCGACTTCTCCTCGCCCTACTACACCGCCAACCAGGCGGTGGTGGCGCTGAAGAACTCCTCCACGGTGAAGCCGGCCTTCCTCGCCTCGCTGCAGGTGGTGAAGATGGGGGTCCAGATCGGCACCAGCAGCCTCGAGGCCGTGGAAGAGGAAATCCACCCGGCGGAGAAGCCGGAAGTCTTCAACAACTCCAACGACGTCGTCACCGCGCTGAAGAACGAACAGGTCGAAGCGATCGTGGTCGACCTGCCGACCGCGCTCTACCTGACCGCGGTGCAGGTGCCGCAGGCGGCCGTCGTCGGCCAGTTCAGCGCCCCCGGCGGCGACGAGTGGGGAGCCCTGCTCGAGAAGGACTCGCCGCTGACCTCGTGCGTCTCGAAGGCGATCGACCAGCTGCGCGCCTCCGGTGAGCTGCAGCAGATCACCAATCGCTGGATGAGCAAAGCGGCCGGAGTTCCCGTACTGCGCTGACCGAGACCGCCGCCATCAGCGATCGCCGCCTGGCCCGCGCCGAAGCCAGGCGTCGCCAGGCGAGGCGGGGGCAGGCGATCGCGGCCGTCTCGTCCGCCCTCGTCCTCGGCGGTCTCGCCGCCTGGATCTTCACCAGCCCCGGCTGGCCGGAAGTCCGCGAGCTCTTCTTCAACTGGGAGGTCTTCAAGGACTCCTTCCCGGAAGTGCTGGACGGCTTCTGGCTCGACGTGAAGCTGTTCGTGATCGTCGAGGTCGCGGTCCTGGCGGTGGGGCTGGGGCTGGCGGTGCTGCGGGTCAGCCGCACGCCGCCGCTCTTCCCGCTGCGCCTCCTCTCCACCGTCTACGTCGACGTCTTCCGCGGCATCCCGACGATCCTGCTCGTCTACCTCGTCGGCTTCGGGGTCCCGGCGCTGCAGCTGACCGGCCTGCCGACCGACCCGGTGGTGCTCGGCGGCATCGCCCTCGGCCTCTCCTACGCCGCCTACGTGACCGAGGTCTTCCGGGCGGGGATCCGCTCGGTCCACCGTGGCCAGCGCGACGCGGCGCTGGCGGTCGGCCTGACCGAGGCGCAGGCGATGCGGCGCGTGATCCTGCCACAGGCGGTGCGGCGGGTCCCGCAACCGCTGCTGAACGACTTCGTCGCCCTGCAGAAGGACGTCGCCCTGGTCTCGATCATCGGGCCGCAGGAGGCCTTCCGGGTCGCCCAGATCATCCAGGGGGAGACCTTCAACTACACGCCGCTGATCGCCGCCGCGCTCCTCTACCTGGCGGTGACGGTGCCCCTCGCCCGCCTCGTCGACCGGATGGGCGGCCCGGAGGGGATCGTCCGATGAGCGCTTCGCCCGGGGCCGTCGTCCTCGAGCTGCGCGGCGTCACCAAGGCCTTCGGCGAGCGCGAGGTCCTGCGGGGGATCGACCTCACCGTCCGCGAGCACGAAGCGGTGGCGCTGATCGGCGCCTCGGGCTCGGGCAAGTCGACCCTCCTGCGCTGCGTCGACCTGCTCGAGGAGATCGACGACGGCGACGTCTTTCTCGACGGCGAGGTGATCACCGACCCCGCGGTCGACCCGGTCGGCGTCCGCCGTCGCCTCGGGCTCGTCTTCCAGGCCTACAACCTCTTCCCCCACCTGACGGCGCTGGAGAACGTCGTCCTCGGCGAGCGCCGCGCCCACGGCGCCTCCCGCGCCGAGGCCGAGGAGCGGGGGCGGGCGCTGCTGGCCCGCTTCGGCCTCGCCGGCCGCGAGGACGACCGCCCCGACAACCTCTCCGGCGGCCAGCAGCAGCGGGTGGCGATCGCCCGCGCCTTCGCCGGGCGGCCGCGCGCCCTGCTCCTCGACGAGGTCACCAGCGCCCTCGATCCCGAACTCGTCGGCGAGGTGCTGGAGGCGGTGCGGGACCTGAAGCGGGAGGGGATGACGATGGTCATCGCCACCCACGAGATGAGCTTCGCCGGCGAAGTGGCCGACGAAGTCGCCTTCCTCCACGAGGGGCGGATCGTCGAGCAGGGGCCGCCCTCCCGGGTTCTCGGCGCTCCGCAGCGCGAGGAGACGCGCCGCTTCCTCGGCCGGCTGCTCGAGGGCGGTCGCCTTTAGCCCTTGCCTGCTCTCCCGCCTGTCGGTTACGGTCGGGCGAGATGCGCCGTGCCGCCCGTGGATCTGTGTTGGAGTGGTCTCGGGACGAGATCTACGCCGGCCTTGACCGGGCCGCGAAGGAGATCGTCATCGTCAGTCCGTTCATCTCCGCCGAGATAGGGCTGGAGGTCGCTCAGCGCGCGGGAGCCTCGAAGGCGCGGTCCCTGCGGTTACTGACCTGCCTCTCGCCCGCCGCAACCGCGGCTGGCGTCCTTGACCGCGAGGCATTGCTGGGGCTCCTGCGAGCCGATTGGGAGCTTCGCAGCGCTCGCAACCTGCACGCCAAGGCGGCCCTGGTCGATCGCGAGTGGGGGGTAATCGGCTCCGGCAACCTCACCGTTCGCGGTCTCGGCGGCGAGGAGATACGAGCCAATGCCGAGCTGGGTGTCGTGCTTTCGCGCGAGCAGGTCGGCGTCGCTGGTCGGATCGTCTCGAGGTGGTGGAAGGAAGCTGAACCGATTGGCCAGGAGGAGATCGAGAGCTGTCCGCCGCCGCAACGAGGCAGGGGTGGAAGGCGCTCGGCGATCGGCCCGGACGTCGGCCGAAAACCCGCTTCCGTGCCCAAACGCGCGGACCGAGAGCGCACCGGGTTCTGGCTGAAGATGATCTACGACCGCGAGGAGCGGCGAGGGCCGGAGTGGTGGAACTCGCATGAATGGCTGAGCGACCGGCACCTGCTGCGGAACGGCAACAGACCGATTCTGCAGCCGAGCTATCAGCAGGGTGATCTGCTGGTCCTCTACGTGGTCGGGCGTGGCTGCCCGGCGATCGTCGAAGTAACTCGTCCGGCTGAGTACGAACCGGAGCGAGTCCGCGACGACCCCGACGCGCAAGCCGGGGATTGGAAGCGCTGGGGGTGGGTGACGGAGGTGAGATGCCGCCACTCGGTGCCCGTGGAGGAGGCGCCGACCTTGGGGGAAATCGGCGTCGAGAGCGCCTCGGTCAAACGACGAGGCCGGATTCAGCTGCAGCCGGACCAGTTCAGCCGCGCGAGGTCCGCGCTACTTCGGATTCAGGGCTGAGCATCCACCGTTTCCAGGGAAAATAGTCAAATAATTTGACGAAGGTCGGAGTTGCGGTTATGCTGCCGCCGCACTTGAGCAATCAGGGAATTCGCTCAGGGGCAGGGAAACATAGCTAGCACCTGTGCCTTAATCGGTTAAAGGGTCGGCGTTGTAAGCCGAAGATCCGGGTTCGAGCCCCGGCGGGTGCATTTCGAACAGAAATTCGAGGCAACCACGTTCGAAATCACGGCTATGGACGAGAACATCTTCAAGAGATTCGACGAAGTCGCAGCGGGGGAGAGCGGCAGGGCGCTGTGGGCGGCGCGGGCGCCCTACCGGCCGGAGTCCGGGTTCGACCTGATGCTGATCCCGCGGCTGCCGAAGGGGACCGACTGGCGCGAGGACGCCGCGGCGCTGGAAGCGCTCGACCGGATCGAGGCCGAGCCCTGGGTCGAGTCGGTCGACCGCGAGGGCAGGCAGCCGACCGTCCGCCTCGCCGACGAGTGGATCGAAGCGCAGGGGGAGGCGATCCGCTCCGGCGCCCGCGGCGACGAGCAGTTCGCCGACATGGCCGCCGGCAACAGGTACGCCGTCTATTTCTGGGGCGCCAACACGACCAAGGCGCTGCACATCGGCCACCTCCGCAACCTCGCCGTCGGCGCCGCGATCGCCGGGGCGCTGAAGCAGGCGGGGGGCAGGGTCGAGAACCGCAGCCTGATCTGCGACGTCGGCCGCAGCATGGGGGAGGCGATGGCCGGCGTCGCAACCCGCGCCGGCGAGGACGCCGGCCCCGACGCCGACGAGAAGAGCGACCACTTCGTCGGCTTCTGCTACGCCGACTACGTCACCGCCAGCCGCAACGGCGGCCTCGGCGACGACGGCGCCGAGGACTCGGTCGCGCGCGAGTCGACGCAGTACGACGACAAAGCCGACGAGATGATGATGCGCGTCCTCGGCGGCGATCAGAAGGCGCTCGAACTGTGGTCGAAGACGCGCTCCTGGGTGATCTCAGGCCAGCGCAAGACCCTGGCCCGCCTCGGGATCGCCTTCGACAAGGTGATCTTCGAGTCCGACTTCCTCCCCGAGGTCGCCGAGTTCACCAACCAGGGCCTCGCCGCCGGCACCCTGACCAAGCGCTGGGGCGACGACATGGTCATGTACGAGACCGAACGCGAGGAGCTGGAAGAGATGCCGCTGGTCCGCTCCGACGGCCTCCCGACCCAGCACATGCGCGCGCTCGCCTACTGGGCGGCGGCGGACGAACTCGACGACGTGATCTCGATGCAGGTCTGCGGCAACGAGTGGGTCGCCCACGTCACCTGCCGCCGCAAGCTGATCGACGAGCTCGGCCTCAGCAACGGCAACGGCTACGGCAGCGCCCGCGGCGGCGGCCCGCCGACCTACGACATCTTCCACGGGATGGTCGCGCGGGAGAACGAATCGATCAGCTCGAGCAAGAAAGGGGCGCTGCTGATCGACGAGCTGGTCGAGTGGCTGGAGGAGGAGCTGAAGGGCAACGAGGAGCTGGCGCGGGAGATGGAGGGCCACCCGCACCCCGAGACGCTGCCGGCCCAGATCGCGCTCGGCTACTTCCTCCTGCAGCCGACTACGAAGCAGGTCAACTTCGGCAAGGAGAGGCTGCTGCGGGAAGGGAAGGGGAGCCTTGGCTGGGACCTGGCGCGCGCCCAGGCCCACCACGCCTCGGCCGAGATCGAGGGCGAGCGGCCGGCCGCGGACGCCGACTACCGCTTCGCCGTGGTCCAGTCGGAGCACTACCGGGTGCACCTGCGCAGCGCCGTCGAGGAGTTCGACGTCGCCCCGCTCTCCAAGTACCTCTCCCATTTCGCGCGCTGGTACAGCGAAGAGGAGCGGGCACCGGAGGTCGAGGCGGTCGTCCAGCCGGTGCTCGAGCAGGGCCTGCGCGGCCTCGGACTGGAGGGAGTCTGACGTGAAAACGCTTTTGGTCGACAACCACGATTCCTACACCTACAACGTCTTCCACCTGCTGGCCGCGGCCTCGGGCGAGGAGCCGATGGTCGTCAACAACGACGCGGTCAGCTGGCGGGTCCTGACAAGGATGGACTTCGACGCGATCGTGCTCTCGCCGGGCCCTGGTCACCCCTCGCGCTGGCACGACTTCGGCGTCTGCCGCGACATCCTCCGCTACAGCGAAGTCCCGGTCTTCGGGATCTGCCTCGGCCACCAGGGGATCGGCAACCTGCTCGAGGGCGACGTCAAGCGGGCGCCGATGGCGATGCACGGCCGCCTCAGCCGGGTCATGCACGAAGGCAAGGGCCTGTTCAAGGACGTGCCGCAGGGCTTCTCCGTGGTCCGCTACCACTCGCTGGCGATCACCAGCCCGCCCGGCCCCGAAGGGCACGTCGTCGCCTGGGCCGACGACGGCGTCGTGATGGGGGTCGAACACACCAAGCGGCCGATCTGGGGCGTCCAGTTCCACCCCGAGTCGATCTCGACCGAATACGGGCTGAAGATCGCCCAGAACTTCTTCGAGCTGGCGGCGCACCACCAGCGGCCCGAGCGGCCCGCCGGGCGGGCGACGATCGTCCCCCGCGCCGGCAAGCCGGCGCCCCGGGCTTCCGGCGCCGAGGAGGGGGGCGAGTGGGAGCTGCGGATGCGGACGCTGCCGGGCGAAGCCCCGGCCGAGCACGTCTACGAAGAGCTCTTCGCCGCCCACGATCCCTCCTTCTGGCTCGACAGCGCCGACGCCCCGACCTGGCTCGCGCAGTGCTCCTACATGGGGACCACCGCCGGCGCCGACCGCTGCTTCGTCAGCTACGACGTCGACAGCGGCGAGGTCGCGGTCAACCGGGCCGGGGTCGAGACGGTCGAGCGCAAGTCGATCTTCGACTACCTGCAGAGGGAGCTGGAGCGGATCAAGGTCGATCCGCCCGCGGGGGTCGAGCGCGGCCTCGTCGGCGGCTACGTCGGCTACCTCGGCTACGAGCTGAAGGCCGACTGCGGCTCGCCCAACGTCCACAGCTCCGACCTGCCCGACGCGGCGCTGATGCTCGCCAACCGGGTCGTCGCGATCGACCACACCAGGAACGAGACCTACCTCTTCGCCCTCTGCCGCGGCGAGGACCCCGAGGCGGAGCGCTGGCTCGACGCCGCCGCCGAGCTGGTCGCGAAGGCAATCGCCGAGCCGCCGGCGGAGCGGCCGCCGGCGCCCCCGGCCGAGCCCGGCGGCCACGTCAGCTTCCAGTCCGGCCGCGGCCGCGAGCGCTACCTCGCCGACATCGCCAAATCGCAGGCCGAACTGCTCGCCGGCGAGTCGTACGAGGTCTGCCTCACCGACCAGTTCTCGACCACCGCCAGCCCCGAGCCGTTCGAGCTCTACCGGCAGCTGCGCCGCAGCAACCCCTCGCCCTTCGCCGCCTTCCTCCACTTCGGCGAGAACGCGGTCGTCAGCTCCTCGCCCGAGCGCTTCATCTCGGTCGACCGCCAGCGCCAGGTGATGGCGCGGCCGATCAAGGGGACGATCTCGCGGGTCGACGATCCGGCCGAGGACGCGGCGCGGGTCAAGGACCTGGCCGAGGACGAAAAGACCTACGCCGAGCACCTGATGATCGTCGACCTGCTGCGCAACGACCTCGGCGTCGTCTGCGACGTCGACAGCGTCACGGTGCCGGACCTGATGGTGATCGAGCCCTACGCGACCGTGCACCAGATGGTCTCGACCATCGTCGGCCGCCTCGAGGACGGGCGCAGCCCGGTCGACTGCGTCCGCGCCACCTTCCCCGGCGGCTCGATGACCGGCGCCCCGAAGGAGCGGACGATGGAGATCATCGACGACCTCGAGGCGGAGGCGCGCGGCGTCTACTCGGGCTCGATCGGCTACTTCGGCGCCGACGGCTCGACCGACCTCAACATCGTCATCCGCACGATCGTGATGCGGCCGGGGCGGACGACGATCGGGGCCGGCGGCGCGATCGTCATGCAGTCCGACCCCGAGGAGGAGTTCGACGAGATCCTGCTCAAGGCGCGGGCGCCGATGGCGGCGATCGCGCGGACGCTCACCGGCAGCGACGGCGCCGACGCCTGGAGCGTCGAGCTCGAGCCCGCTGCCCGGCACGCGGAGGCGGCGTGACCGATCCGGTGGCGACCGATACCACGGTCCGCGAGGCGGGGGCCGGAGACGTCGAGGGGGTGGCGACCGCGGTCGAAAGCCTCCTCGTCGAGCTCGGCGGCCGCTGTCCCGAGCGTCCAGAGCTTGAAGCCGAGGTCCGCGCCCTGCTGGACGACCCGGCAGGGGGCTCGGTGCTGATTGCGGAGGCCGACGGCAGGATCGTCGGCGTCTTGAGCGCCAGCTGGCAGCGGGCAATCCACGTTCCCGGCGTTTACGCGACGATCCAAGACCTCTGGGTCGATGAGGGTTGGCGCAGTCGCGGCGTCGGGGCGGAACTGGTCGAGGCGGTCGCATCCCAGGCGCGAGCTCGCGGGGTGGGTCGGCTCGAGGTCGGTCTGCCGCGCGAGACCTTCGCGGCGATCGCTTCGACCCAGTCCTTCTACGAGCGCAGCGGCTTCGAGCACCTCGGGCCGCGGATGCGGAGGCTGCTCGATGAGTGAGCTGGTGATGGTCGAGCAGCGGCAGGGCCACGACGACGCCGCCTTCTGGGTGCGGGAAGGCGACCGCCGGATCGAAGGGCAGGACAGCAACCTGCGCCTGATCGAGCTGCGCAACGGCCTGGTCCGCCACTCGCGGGTCCGCCCGGTAGCCGCCGACGCCGCCGACGAGGAGGTCGAGCGGACGCTGGCGGCGCTGCACGAGGCCGAGTACCTGCGGGTGCTGGCCGAAGTCTCCTCCGAGGAGCCGGTGGTGATGCCGGACTTCGCGCCGCCGGGCCTGGAGCCCGACATCCCCGTCAACGCCAGCCTTATCGCCGCCGCCCGGGAGGGGATCCGCACCGCGATCACCGCCGCCGAGCAGCTGCTGGCGGGCAGCCGCTACACCTACGCGGTCTGCCGCCCGCCCGGCCATCACGCCGGCCCCGCCTTCCACGCCGGCTACTGCTACCTCAACAACGCCGCCGCGGCGGTGCGCCGGCTCTCGGACGGAGGCCTGAAACCGGTCGGGATCGTCGACCTCGACCTCCACTACCCGAACGGGACCTCGGCGCTGGTCGAGCGGATGGGGCCGGTGGCGGCGCTGCACTCGCTGCACGCGGCGCCGGTGACCAACCTGCCGCCGGGGACGCCGCTGCCGCGGCTGCCCGGCGAACGGGCCGTCGCCTTCGCCGACAGCCCCGACGAAGAGATCTACCTGCGGGAGGTGGCGCACTCGATCCACGACCTCTCCGAGATCGCCCGGGCGCTGGTCGTCTCGCTCGGCTACGACACGGTGGCCGGCGACCCCCACGGCGACTGGAGCTTCCAGCCGGAGATCTTCGCCGAGGTCGGGCGCCTGCTGGCGCAGTCGGAGCTGCCGGTCTGCGTGATCCAGGAGGGCGGCTACGCGCTCGACGAGCTCGCCGACTGCAGCCACGCCTTCGCCACCGGCCTCCTGGGGGGTGACGAGCGATGAGCACCGACAACGGGCTGGAGCCGTTCCGCCGCCGCCTCGACGCGATCGACGACGAGATCGCGAAGCTGCTCGGCGAGCGGCTCGAGATCTGCCGCGAAGTCGCCGTTTACAAGAGCGAGCACGAGATCCCGATGATGCAGCCGGATCGAGTGAAAGTCGTCCGCGAGCGCTACCTCTCGCGCGGCGCCGAGCACGACCTGCCGCAGGAGTTCACCGCCGACCTCTTCGACCTGCTGATCGCGACCACCTGCCGGCTCGAGGACGAGCTGATGGACGAGCTGGCGGCCGAGAGCAACGGGGGGAGGGACGCCGCGTGAGCAAGCTGCCGCCGGGGCCGCGGCTGCCCCGCGCCCTGCAGGCCGTCGGCTGGACCCAGCGCCCGCTGCCCTGGCTGGAGAAGTGCCAGCGCCGCTACGGCGACATCTTCACCCTGCGCATCCGCCACTACGGCGACTGGGTGATCCTCAGCGAACCCGACGACGTGAAAAAGGTCTTCACGGCGGGCTCGGCGGTCGGCGTCGACACCGCCAACCCGCTGCTGGGGCCGCTGCTCGGCCCGCGCTCGGTGATGCTGCTGGAAGAACCGGAACACATGACCCGGCGCAAGCTGATGCTGCCCTCCTTCCACGGCAAGGCGGTGCAGGCCGACGCGGAAATGATGGCCCAGGTGGCGCGGCAGGAGATCTCCCGCTGGCCGGTCGGCGAGCCGTTCGCGCTCTGGCCGCGGATGCAGGACATCACCCTCGACGTGGTCATGCGCGCGGTCTTCGGCCCCGACTCGGAAACCCCGCGCCTGCAGCCGCTGCGCGAGAGCCTGCGCACCCTCACCACCTGGATGAACGAACCGCGCAACCTGGCGATGCTCGCCGTCCTCGGCCCCGGCTGGGTGATCCGCAGCCGCGGCTACCGCGAGGCGATGGGGGCGGTCGAGGCGGCGGTGATGGAGGAGGTGCGGCGGCGCAAGGCCGAACCGGAGGGCGGGGCGCTGGGCGTGGTCTCGATGCTGGTCCGGGCCGAGTACGAGGACGGCGCGCCGATGAGCGACCGGGACCTGCGCGACGAACTGGTGACGCTGCTCTCCGACGGGCCGACCTCGAGCACGCTCGCCTGGACCTTCGAGCGGCTGCTGCGCAACCCCGACAAGCTCGAGAAGCTGCGCGAGGACATCGCCGGCGGCGACGGCTCCTACCTCGACGCGGTGGTGAAGGAGACGCTGCGGCTGCGGCCGCCGGTGCCGGTGGTGGTCCGCAACCTGCTGGAGCCGATGCGGCTCGGCGGCTACGACCTGCCGGCGGGGATGACGGTCGCCCCCTGCATCCACCTGATCCACCGCGACGAGCGCCACTACCCCGAAGCCCACCGCTTCCTGCCCGAGCGCTTCGTCGGCAAGCAGCCGGGCACCTACACCTGGATCCCCTTCGGCGGCGGCGTTCGCCGCTGCCTCGCCGCCAGCTACGCGGAAATGGAGATGAAACGGGTGCTGCGGATCGTGCTCGAGACGACCGACCTGCGCGCGGTCGAGAACACCGGCGAGCGGGCGCGCAAAAGCGCGATCTCCTTCAGCCCCGACCAGAAGGGGCTGGTGATCGCCGAACCGAGGGAAACCGAACCCGCCGGGCCGCCGGCCCTCGCGCCCGTCTGAGGAGAGAGCATGAGCGACAGCGACATCCTCATCGTCGGTGCCGGCGCCAAGGCGGCGGCGATCGCGGCCAAGGTGCACACGATCAACACGCTCGGGCTCGGCGAGATCTCGATGACGGTGATCGAGAAAACCGAGCCGGCGGCCTCCTGGCTGGGGCGCAACGGGATGACCTCGGGCGAGGAGCCGCTGGCGATCCCGCCGATCAAGGACGTCGGCTTCCCGTACCAGAGCTCGCGCCAGTTCGGCGAGCACGGCGACGAGATCGACGCGGCGCTTTTGCCGTTCACCTGGCAGCGCTTCGCGATGGAACGGCACGAATACGCGGCCTGGGTCAACTCCGGCTCGCCCTCGGTGATGCACCGCGACTACGGCACCTACCTGGGCTGGGTGCTGAGCCAGGCGACGGAGGGAGTGAGCATCTACGACGGCCGGGTGACCGAGGTCTCGCTCGCCGAGGGGCACGAGCGCTGGCAGGTCGAGGTCGCCGAGCGCGGCCGCCCCGAGGATCCCGAGCGGCACACCGGCCGCACCCTCGTCCTCACCGGCCCCGGCGTCCACCGCCACTTCCCGCACGACCCCGAGGTCGAGTCCCGCGTCTTCCACTGCGACAGCCGTCGCGAGGAGTTCGCCCGGGTGCCGGAGGGCGAGCCGGCGGAGATCGCGATCATCGGGGGAGGGGAGAGCGCCCTCAGCGCCCTCGTCTTCCTCCGCGAGCTGCGGCCGGCGGCCCGGCTGACGATCTACACCCCGACCCTGCCGCTGAGCCGCGGCGAGAGCTTCCTCGAGAACCGCGTCTTCGCCGACCCCGACAACGTCGACTGGGAACACCTCGACATCGAGACCCGGCGGGACTTCGTCAAGCACTGCGACCGCGGCGTCTTCGACCAGACCGTGCTCGAGCGGATCGCCGACGACGACCACCTCTCCTTCGTCACCGGCCGCGCGATCCACGTCTCCCTCGCCGAGGACGGCGAGGCCGCCGTCCTCGAATTCGACAGCCCCTCGGAAGGGATGTGCTCGCAGCGCTACGACTTCGTCATCAACTGCACCGGCTTCGACCTCCTGCGCCAGCTGCGGGGACTCTTCCCCGACGCCGTCCGCGACGAGGTCGAAGAACAGTGCGGCCCGCTCTGGGACCGCCCGCCGCAGACCGAGGTCCCGATCGGTCGCGGCCTGGAACTGGAGGGAGTGCGGCCGCGGCTGCACATCCCCGGCCTCGGCGGCCTGCGACAGGGCCCCGGCTTCGCCAATCTCGGCAGCCTCGGCCTGCTCGCCAACCGGGTGCTGCAACCGCTGCTGGAGGAGCTCGGCGTACCCGTTGCGTCGAATTCCGCGAAGATGCAGGACAAATCTCTATTACTCGATTAGAGGGGAGCAGAGGATGTCATCAGGGAGTGGGTCGAAAAGGGTGTGGGCTGCGCTGCTGTTGTTAGCGGCGGCGTTGATCGCGCTCGGTGGCTGTGGATCCTCTGATTCCTCCGACTCGTCCGGTTCCTCGGGCGACACGAACCTAACCGGGGACGCCTGGCCCAACCTCGACCAGGCCGGAACCCGCGAGGCGAAGGGCGAGATCAACCGCGGCAACGCCTCCGAACTCGAGGAGGCCTGGAAGCTGCCCTCGCAAGCGCAGAGCACCTACGGCGCCTACGCGGCGAGCCCGGTGATCGCCAACGGCGTCGTCTACATGCAGGACCTCGAATCGGCCGTGCAGGCGATCAGCCTCGACAGCGGCGAGGTGCTGTGGAGCTTCCGCTCCGAATCGGCGACGCAGGGGCCGAACGGGGTGGTCGTCGCCGACGGCAGCGTCTTCGGCGCCACCGCCAGCGAAGCCTTCGCCCTCGACCAGGAAACCGGCAAGGAACTGTGGTCGGTGCCGATCGCGGAAAGCCCGCTGGCGATCGACATGGCCCCCGGCTACGAGAACGGCCTCGTCTACGTCTCCACGGTGCCGGTCAACGTCAACTCCGAATACCAGGGCGGTGGGGTCGGCACCCTCTGGGCGCTCGACGCCAAGACCGGCAAGAAAGTCTGGCACTTCGACACCGTCCCGAAGGACCTCTGGGGCGACAAGAAAAACAACTCCGGCGGTGGGCTCTGGTACCCGCCGACCTTCGACGGAAAGGGCTCGATGTACTTCGGGACCGGCAACCCGGTGCCGTATCCGGGGACGCCGAGCGAGCCGTGGGGCAAGAGCCGCCCCGGTCCGAACCTCTACACCAACTCGCTGGTGAAGCTGAACGCGAAAACCGGCAAGCTCGACTGGTACTACCAGGAGACGCCGCACGACCTCTACGACTGGGACTTCCAGAACTCGCCGATCCTGGCCAAGGCCGGCGGCCGCGAAGTCGCGATCGGCTCCGGCAAGAACGGAATCGTCACCGCCGTCGACGCCAAGACCGGCAAGCCGGTCTGGAGCGTGGAAGTCGGCAAACACAACGGCCACACCAAAGACGGCGAATACGCGATGCGCGGGGAATACTCGAAGATCAAGAAAGGCGAAGTCCTGCCGGGCAACCTCGGCGGCGTGATCACGCCGCCGGCGGCGAACGCGACGACGGTCTTCGTGCCGATCGTCAACGGCGGGATCGAAGTCACCCCGAACCAGACGCTCGCCCAGACCAGCGAACTCGCCGGCGGCATGGTCGCCCTCGACATCAAGACCGGCAAGGTCAAGTGGGAGCAGGAATACCCGACGGCGGCCTTCGGCTCGCCGGTGGTGATCAACGACGTCGTCTTCTTCGCCACCTTCGACGGCACCGTCCGCGGGCTCGACGCGAACAGCGGCGGCGAAGTCTGGTCGGCCAGCCTCCCCGCCGGCTCCAACAGCCCGGTCGCGGCCAGCGGCGACACCCTGGTGGTGCCGGCGGGCATCGCCACCGTCGAAGGACAGCGGCCGACCCTGGTCGCCTACCGCTTGGGCGGATAGTCACCCGCGCTTGAGCTCGACCCATCGACCCGAGTCGGTATGACTCGGGTCGATGGCGACCAAGCGCAGCGCCGGCATCCTCCTCTTCCGCCGTCTCGGCGACGAGGTCGAGTTCCTTCTCGCCCACCCGGGCGGTCCCTTCTGGGCGAAGAAAGACGAGGGCGCCTGGTCGATCCCGAAGGGGCAGATCGAGAGCGAGGAGGAGCCGCGGGCGTGCGCGATCCGCGAGCTGGAAGAGGAGCTGGGGCCGGTGCCCGAGCTCGACCCCGAGGAGCTGATCGAGCTCGGCTCGATCCGCCAGCGGGCGGGGAAAGTGGTCGAAGCCTGGGCGGCCGAGGGGGAGTTCGACCCGGCCCAGCTCGACAGCAACGCCTTCAGCATGGAATGGCCGCCGCGCAGCGGCGCCAGCCAGGAGTTCCCCGAGGTGGACCGGGCCGAGTGGTTCGACCTGCGCACCGCCCGCGAGAAGATCCTCCCCGCCCAGGCCGAGTTCCTCGACCGCCTGCTCGAGCGCTTGGCAAACCCGTAAGCCCCGCATATGCTCGCCGTGGGATGGAAAACGGCTCCACTCCTCGCGTAGAAGGCGGCGGCGATCCGGCTCAGAACGGCTCGCTGCCCCTTTCCGCGCGCCTGCTCGGGGTCGGCGTGCGGGGGGCGCGCACGGTCACCAAGGCGACCGGGATCGACCGCGCCGTCGAAGTGGCCGCCGAGGAGGCGATCGTCGCCGCGGTCGAGAGCAAAGCGGTCGAGCGGGCGATGGCCAGGGTGCTCGAAGGCCCGGTGGTCGAAGAGGCGGTCGAAGGGGCGCTGGAGAGCGATGCGGTCAAGAAGGCGCTGCTGGAGGCGATGGACAGCGAGCTGGTCGACGAGGTCTGGCGGCGGCTGCTGGCCAGCGAGGAGGCGCAGCAGCTGGTCGAGCGGATCGCCGAGGCGCCCGAGGTGCGGGCGGCGATCAGCGCCCAGGGGATGGGGCTGCTGGAGGACATCGGGCGCACGATCGGCAACCTCGCCCGCCGCCTCGACGACCGCTTCGAGCGGATCGTCCGCCGCCTCTTCTTCCGCCGGCCGCGGGTGCTGCCGACCGACCGCGCGGGGGCGGTCAGCCGCGCCCTGGCGATGGTCATCGACGGCGTCTTCGTCAACCTCGCCTTCACCGCCTTCGTCGCTCTGGTCACCTTGGCGGCGAACACCTTCGGCGGCAGCGGCGAGGGTGGGAGCAGCCTGGCGATCGCGGTCGGCTCGACCGCCTGGCTCTCCTTCGGCGCCGTCTTCCTGGTCGGCTTCTGGTCGTTGGCCGGTCAGACGCCGGGGATGCGTTTCGTCGGCATCCGGCTCAACGAGGAGCGGCTCTCGCTGCGACGCAGCCTCAAGCGCCTGATCGGGCTCGGTCTCTCGGTCCTCGCCTTTGGCATCGGCTTTCTCGGCATCGTCTTCCGTGAGCGGCGCCAGGCCTGGGAAGATCGCCTCTCCGGCGCCGAGGTGATCTACGACGAGAGGCGCCCAGAGCCCGCCCCGTGGTCGGGACTAGAGCGGGGCGCCGGAGCGGTTGGGGAGGGCGCGCTGGACCAGCAGGGTGAGGGTGCCGCCGACGATCAGCAGGGTGACGTTGACGACGAGGACGACGAGGGCGCCGAACGCGTGGTCGATGCCGCCGGCGCCGAGCGCGACGCCTAGGTAGGCGGAGGCGGGGATCGTCGTCACCGAGATCGCGACGCCGACGGCGGCGCTGGCGCGGGTCTCGAAGGCGAGCATGCCGGCGACCCCGGCCGCGAGGGCGACGAGGACGGTCGAGTAGTCGGTCTTGGCGAGGGTGCTGAGGCTGCTCTGCTCGACCTCGAACCCGTCGGGGAGGAAGCCGAAGAGGCTGAGCAGGGCGCCGACCACCGCGGCGGTGACCACCACCAGGCCCAGTCCGAGCGTCAAGGTCGTGAAGGCGCGGCGGGAGAGGCGGCGGTCGCCGCGGACGAGGCCGACCGAGGTGGCGCAGATCGGCAGCAGGTCCGGGCTCACCGCCATCGCGCCGACGATCAGGATCGAGCTGCTGGTGATCACCCCGAGGGCGGCGATCACCGCGGCGACGTTGATCAGGGCGAGGTAGCGAGCGAGGAGGCGCGAGTTCGCCCTCGCCGCCCCCAGCACTTCGACCCAGGCGAAGCCGTCGACGCCGCCCTCGCCGTGATGGTGGTGGTGCAGCGGCGCGACCACCTCCATTTTCGTCAGCACGTAGTCGTCGCCCGAGATCCCCATCGCGGTGATCTGCTCGACCAGCATGTCGGCGCAGTTCGGTTCGACGTCGGCGACGAAGACGTAGGACTCGACCTCGCTCGCCGCGTCGGTTTGCTGCACGACCCGGCGCACGCCCTCGTGCCCGCGCAGGAGCTGCCCGAACTCCTCGGCCCGGTGGTGGGCGATGGAGGAGCGCAGCCTCAGCATCCTGGGGTCAAGAGACCAGCTTCAGGACCTTGAACGAGCGGTCGCCTTTCGGCGTCTCGACGACGACGGTCGAGCCGACCTTGGCGTCCATCAGCGCCCGGCCGATCGGCGACTCGGCCGAGAGCCGGCCTTCGGCCAGGTTCGCCTCGGTCGAGCCGACCAGGGTCCAGACGTTGGTCTCGCCTTTGGACTCGTCGAGGACCTCGGCGCTGCGGCCGAAGGTGAAGAAGTCGCTGTCGAGCTCGGAGACCTCGACCACGACCGCGTTGCGGAGGCGCTCCTGCAGCCGCTTGATCCGCGTCTCCAGGTGCGCCTGGTCCTCTTTGGCGGTGTGGTACTCGGCGTTCTCCTTGAGGTCGCCCTCCTCGCGGGCGACTTTGATCCGCGCCGCCATCTTCTGCCGCGCCGGTCCTTCCAGCTCGGCCAGCTCGGCTTTCAGCTCCTCGATCCCAGCCTGGGTGATCGGCTCCCCCGTCCCTTCCTGCGTGCTCATGCACGGCAGCGTGGCAGAAATCAGTCGCCGCCGTTGCCCGCGGTGAAGGCGGAGGCGAAGGAGCGGACTTTGGTCCCGGCGGCGTTGCCGAGCGGGCTGAGGGCGAAGAGGTCCTCGACCGAGCGCAGCAGCGAGTAGGGGTTGTAATCGACCGCGTCGATGGCGCCGGGGGAGACCAGGGGTGAGATCAGCAGAGCGCCGACCTTGCGGGGGTCGACCGCCACCGCCGCCGCGGGATCGGTCGGCGGCTCCGGGTCGGCGGCTCCGAAGGTGACGATCAGCAGGCCGTCCTTCTTATAAGCGGGGGAGGAGAGGATCGCCGGCACCTGCTGCGCGAGGAAGGCGTCGGCCGCGGCCGCGCCCTCGGCGGTTCCTTCGGGGCAGGTCCCGCGGAAGCCGGCGTTGCAGAGGCTGGGGGAGATGTAGGAGAAGTTGGCGGTGGAGTCGAGTTTTCTCAGGTCCTTGGCAAGCTCCTCCAGCGGCACGTCGTTTTCGTCGCAGTCGCCGAGGTCGAGCAGCGAGTGGAAGAAGACGAAGGGGTTGAGGCGGGCCGAGTAGCCGTTCGCGTTGGGCACGTCGGTGGCCTCCGGCTCGGGGTGGACGCAGCTCTCGGGCTGGCCCGCTTCGTTTGCCATCCCCTCGAAATAGCCGTGCCAGCGCAGGCGGGCGCCGACGAACTGGTCGGCGAGGGTGAGCGTTTCGACCGGATAGATGCAGCCCTTGCCGGAGATCAGCTCCTGGTAGGTCGGGCAGTTTTCCTTCGTCGCGGTGGTCGGCGGCTGGCCGCTGATGGCGGCGATCCCGTTCGGCAGGGCGGCGGTGTCGAGCAGCGAGTAGTTCGGCAGCAGCACCGCCTGCGGGCGCAGCTCGCCGGAGAGGTAGGGCATCTGCGAGGTGGCCCCGAAGGCGGCCTCGTAGCCGGGGCTCGCCAGCGAGATCAGGAAGACGTGCTGGATAGGGCCCGGTTCGGCTTCCGGTTCGGC
>Ga0247774_1000078_pt1 | contig 43942 bp, 50 predicted proteins | sample UWRJL001104B6_FD_179933 | JGI IMG/M metagenome (GOLD analysis project Ga0247774, IMG submission 179933) | Plant litter microbial communities from Arlington Agricultural Research Station in Wisconsin, United States - UWRJ-L001-104B-6 | ecosystem: Environmental > Terrestrial > Plant litter >...
GGGAGGCGTCGTATTCGGTTTTGGTCGTGTAGCCGCGGCCGTTGGTCATTTCGGTCAGCTGGTGAGATCCGTCGTATTTGAATTTCCAGCGCGCCGTTTCTTTTCCCGGCAGGGTGACGGTGGCGAGGTTGCCCGATTCGTAGGTGTAGGTGACTTTGTTCCCCATCGGGTCTTCGACGCTTTTGACCTGCGACCCGGAATAGGCGAAGACCAGTTCGCGCCCGGCCGCGTCTTTGACTTTGCTCAGCTTGCCTTCGCTGTAGGTGAAGGTGAGCGCGTTGCCGTTGCGGTCGGTCTGTTCGATCAACTGGCCGGAGGAGTTGAACTTGAGCTTTTCCCGATTCGGCAGGGTGTAGAGGTAGTTTTCGCCTTCTTTTTTCAGCGTTGCCTGCACCCACCCTCCCGGGGTGTAGGTTCCGCCGGCCACGCCAAAGGAGACGGTCGAGCCGTTGTCCTGGTAGACCGTTGCCACTTCGCCGCTGACGCTCAGGTGGGCACCGTAGGGACCCGACCAGCCGTAGCCCCAGGGACCTGCTTCTTTGGCTTCGTAAGCTGCCTGCGAGTTGTAGGAGCGGGCGATCCGCAGAGCGGGACCACGGCCGCCGATGGCGATGTCGACCTGTTCCTCGGTCTGGTTGCCGGAGGCGCAGTTGACCGGTGCGCCGGTGTAACAGCCCTCGACTTCGGGAGCGCTGGGATTCTTGCCGCCGAAGCTTTCTTCGGGTTTGAAGGTGACCGGGGTCGGGACGACGGAGATCGCGTTGAACACGACGGCATTTGCCTGCGTGTAGGTCGCACCCGTTTTGGCGCCGGTGCCGCTGAACGGACAGAGGAAGCCGTCTTTGGTCACGGTGTAGGCGATGCCGCTCACGCTGGCTTTGGCGGAAAGATTGCCGGCGCCATTTGTGAGGTGCACAGATTTCAGCCCTGTCTGGCTGCTGACCTGCACTTCGCAGGTACTCGCCGTGATCACCACCTTGTTCCCCGTCGTGCACTCGAGATCGATTTCGCCGTTGGCGTGGAGGACGTAGGTGCATCCGGTCGTTTTGACCGTGGCGCTGACAAAGCCGAAGGCCGAGCATTCGGTGTAGGTCGGAGTGAGGCTCGCCGTTTCCGATTCGCCGGAGAGCGTCCCCGACAGATGCGTGTTGCATTCGACTTTGCCGCCTTCGGTCGTAAGAGCGTCGTTGCCTTTGGCGCTTTCGGCTGTGAGCGTGGCCGGGTAGCTCGAGGCGGAGAATTTGATCGCGCCCGCGGAGGGGGCGAGTGCGGCGATCAGGGACAGGGCCACAAGCAGCAGGACGCCGATGGCCTCGAACCTGCGAATCATCCTGATCGCCCCTCTCCTCTCGTGGCGTGCATCAACAGGAATAACCGAGAGAGATTTATTAGTCAAGATGACTAATAAGTAGGATCGGCTGGCGCTGCCGCCCGCGGCGCTAGTGTCTTCCCATGCCCCCCACCCCCGCCTTCGAGGTCCACGAGGCGAACCTGCACGGGCACCGGGCCGTCTACCGGACCGTCGGCAGCGGGCCGAACGTGGTCCTGATCCACGGGATGATCAACTCCTCGCGGCACTGGGAGGCGGTGGCGCAGCGGTTGGCGGGCTCCCACCGGGTGATCGCGCCGGATCTGATCGGGCACGGGGACGCGGCGACGCCGCGGGGGGACTACTCGCTGGGGGCGCACGCGGCGAGCATCCGCGACCTGCTGACGACGATCGGGGTCGAGCGGGCGACGATCGTCGGCCACTCGCTCGGCGGCGGCGTCGCGATGCAGTTCTTCTACCAGTTCCCCCAGCGCACCGAGCGGCTGGTCCTGATCTCCAGCGGCGGCCTCGGGCACGACGTCAGCCCGCTGCTGCGCGGGGCGGCGCTGCCGGGCTCGGCGGCGCTGCTGCGGCTGGCGGCGCACCCGCGCCTGGTCGGCACCCTGGCGGCCGCCGGGGGCAAGCTGCGCCAGCGCGGCGTCTCCACCGGCGTCTACCTGCAGGCGGTCGCCCGCGCCCTCGGCCCGCTGCAGGAGCCCGGCTCCCGGCGGGCCTTCCTGCAGACGCTGCGCTCGGTGATCGACGTCCAGGGCCAGAAGGTCAGCGCCACCGATCGCCTCTACCTGCTGAAGGAGATGCCGACCCTGATCGTCTGGGGCGAGCGCGACCGCACGATCCCGCTCGAGCACGGCCTCGAAGCCGAGCGCTCGATCCCGAACTGCCGCTTCGAGACCCTCCCCCGCGCCGCCCACTTCCCCAACCTCGAAGACCCCGAGGCGCTCGCCGCCGTCCTCGCCGACTTCCTCGCCACCACCGCGCCGGCCCACATCGTCGACTCCGAGTGGCGCGACGTGATCGCCCGGCGGGCGCGCCTGCGGCGAGTGGCCTAGCTATTCAACTTCGGCGATCGCCGCTTCGACCTCGGCCAGCGAGGGGCCTTCCTGCAGGGTCACGGTCCCGCTCGGACCGCTGACCACCATCCCCTGGCCGGTGCGGATCTTCAGGTCACGGGCCAGCTTCTCCTGGCTTTCGAGGCGCTTCGCGATCGGGCCGCCGGCAAGTCCGTTCTCTTCCAGGTCCTGCTCCCATTCTTCGATTTCCAGCTCCTCGATGCCGCCGGCGACGGAGGCGAGGAAGTCCTGGTCGATCCCGAAGCGCTCGGCTTCGTCCTGGTTGCGGAAGAAGAGGTAGGTGTACTGCCAGCCGTAGTTCTGCTCGGCCGCCGCTTCGGCGCCGAAGAAGCCGAGCTGCTCGGTGGTGATGCTGTTCGAGTAGTGCCGGTAGAGCAGCTTGACGTCGCCAGGCCGCGCGTAGCTTTCGGCCAGCGCCGGGATCGTCGAGAGAAAGTCGTCGCGGCAGCCACCGCACTGCAGGTCGTTGAAGACCTGGATCGTCACCGGCGCGTTGTCGGAGCCCAGGCGTTCGCCTTCCTGCGGGATCCCGCCGAAGATCCTCTGCGCGTCGGAGATGCCGTCGAGGTGGACGACGGGGTCGCCCGGCTCCTGCGTCGAGATCTCGACGATCGCGTAGCCGAGCGCGGCCAGGGTCAGCGCCAGCAGCGCGATGACCATGGCCCTACCCTGCCGGGGCAGCGGCCTCGAGGCGACTTCGGAGGACATTCGCCCCCATTATCGCTGGCCGCCGCGCCGGGCGACTCCGCAACTTGCGCCGCCAGGGGATTGACGGCGTCCGCCGACAGCGGTACACATGGTCCTGCTGATTTTCAACGACCCGGGAGGTCATCGATGGCCCATCACCTCACGCCCGCCGAGCTCGCCGACCAGCTGCAGATGGAGCGACAGGAGGTGATCGGGAAATGCGTCCAGATGGGCGTGCCGATCTACCACGGGCGAATCGACAGGACGCTGTTCGAAAGCTCCCTGCGCAGCATCGACTCCTCCCGCCCCAGCCAGAGCTCCCCTCGAAGCCGGCGCTGATTTAGACTCCCCGGCAGATGCCGGGGAGAGGGACCAACTCGACGACGATCGCCGATCTGCTGCCGAAGGCGGCGGAGCAGTACGGCGCCAGGGTCGCCGTCCGCTGCAAAGAGGGCGACCAGTGGGTCAGCAAGACCTTCGAGGAGGTGCGGGAGATCGTCCGCCCGCTCGCCTTCGGCCTCGTCACCCTCGGGGTCGAGAAGGGCGACCGCGTCGCGATCCTCGGCAACACCCGCCCCGAGTGGACCTACTTCGACTTCGCCGCGCTCTCGATCGGCGCCACGGTGGTCCCGATCTACCAGACCAACTCGCCCGAGGAGTGCCGCTACGTCCTCGAGAACTCCGACTCCAAGGTCGTCGTCGTCGAGGACACCGAACAGCTCGAGAAGGTGCGCCAGGTCCGCGACCGGCTGCCCCAGCTCCAGCACATCGTGATGATGACCGGCAACGCCGAGGACGCGATCTCGATGGAGGAAGTGGCGGCCAAAGGCGCCGGCGGAGACGACGCCACCTGGGAGACGCTCTACACGGCGGTCACCCCCGCGGACATCTGCACCTTCATCTACACCTCGGGCACGACCGGGCCGCCGAAGGGCTGCGTCATCAGCCACGGCAACTACCGGGCGATGCTCGACATGGTCAACGACGTCAGCGTCATCGAAGACGAGGACCTCGCCTACCTCTACCTGCCGCTGGCCCACTCCTTCGCGCTGCTGATCCAGTTCGGCACCTTCGACCTCGGCACCGCCCTCGCCTACTGGGAGCGGGACCCGCTGAAGATCCTGCCCAACCTGGCGGAACTGAAACCGACCTACTTCCCGTCGGTCCCCCGCATCTTCGAGAAGATCTACACCGCCGCGACGAGCGCGATCGAGAAAGAGGGCGGGCTCAAAAAGGCGATCTTCGATTGGGCGATCAAGGTCGGGGAGAAGATGCGCGAAGCCGAACGCGCCGGTCGCAAGCCCGGCTTCCTGCTGCAGCGCCAGTACGCCTTCGCTGACAAGAAAGTCCTCTCGAAAATCCGCGGCCTGTTCGGTGGCAGGATCCGCCTCGCGGTCTCCGGCGCCGCCCCGATCAACCCGGAGATCCTCCGCTTCTTCGACGCCGCCGGCGTGCTCGTGCTCGAGGGCTGGGGGATGACCGAGACCTCGACCGCGGCGACGATCTCCACCCCCGACGACTTCAAGGTGGGGACGATCGGCAAACCGTTCCCCGGCTGCGAGGTGAAGATCGCCGACGACGGCGAGATCCTCGTCAAGGGCCCCAACGTCTTCCAGGGCTACCACAAGAACCCGGAGGCGACGAACGAGACGATCGTCGACGGCTGGCTCCACACCGGCGACCTCGGCGAGGTCGACCCCGACGGCTTCATCAAGATCACCGGCCGCAAAAAGGACATCATCATCACCGCCGGCGGCAAGAACATCACCCCCGCCAACCTCGAGGCCGAAATCAAGCAGCACCCGCTGGTCTCCCAGTGCGTCGTCGTCGGCGACCGCCGCCCCTACCTGGTGGCGCTGGTCACCCTCGACCCCGAAGAGGCGGTCAAATACGCCCAGGAGAACAACCTTTCCGAGGACCCGGCGCAACTGGCCGAGAACGCCGACGTCAAAGCGGCGATCGAAGCCCACGTCGACAAGATCAACCAGAACTTCGCCCGCGTCGAGCAGGTGAAGAAGATCGCGATCCTCCCCCAGGACCTCTCCCAGGAGTCCGGCGAGCTGACGCCGACCCTGAAGGTCAAGCGCGCCGTCGTCGCCCAGAAGCACGAAGGCGCGATCGAGCAGCTCTACGCGGCTTAAGCCAGCGTTTCAAGTCTTATTGCAAGTAGTTGCAAGTAGTTGGATCAAGGTGGCTTCAGCCGCCAATACGCACGGGGATCCCGAGAGGATTTTCCGACCCATTCGATGATGCCGGCATCTCTAAGTGTGGCGAGTTCCCGCTGCGCAATCGGACGGGATACCCCCAATAGCTCGGATATCTCTCCAGTGCTCATCCGCTCAGCCCGACGAAGAGCGGTGGTGATCAAACGCACACTCTCCGGGAGTCGCTCGTCCAGTCGTCGATCCACCGGCTCAGTCAAGAGCGTCAACTCGACGCTGCCCGAGGTCTGCCGATAAATCGGGTCGTTCAAGTCGGCGCCACGCATCTCTTCGAACATTCGCCGGATGCCCTCTCCTAGCTCTTGACCGAAATTCAGATCAGCGCACACTCTGGCGATTCGGGGATTACGCGCAAATCGGGTCGCCCTCAACGGTTCTCTGAGATCCACCATGCCGGGAAAACGACCGGGGCTGGATATCTCGATCCGATCGTCGAAGATCTCTACGCGGATGTGATCTCCAGCGGCACTGTAGGACCGGTGCACGGCCGCGTTGACTATCCCCTCCAGCCATGCATCCTCCGGCACCAGAGGAACTTTGCCGAATTTGCCGTTAGGCAAGAGAGCCTGTCTCGTGGGCTGGAGTCTCCGCACGAGGTTCCTCGCCTCGAGCAACTGTTCTGGAATTGCCCCTTCCGCACGATGATCGGCAATCAGCTGCTGATCCGATCCCGAGCCGCGCTCTCGCCCCCGCCATTTCAAGATGCGAATGAACGCCTCCGGTAAGAGCTCCTGGGGATTAGCAGCGAACAGCAGACACCCTGCAATGGTCAGCTCGAATTTGGTGGAAAGGCCGCGGGCTCGAAGCAAGCCCAATTCATCAGATGCCCCCACCGCATTTGCGTATTCATGAAGCAGAGAATTGTCGAGGCGGTCAAAAGTGGCCTCGGAAAGGGGCCGAGACTCGTAAGTGGCCTGGCCCTTGTCGTACAGGAGCTCTTGCCTCTGCGCAAAGGTCAACCGCCTGTTCTCGTCCCCCACCCTCAGGAACACTTCATCCTTTGAATTTGCGTGGACGGTCTCCCCGGCAACGACCTCAATCGCCAGGAGCTGATCTTTGCCCCCGGAGTCACTGACGCAATCGATCAGGCGACTTTTCGCACGAACAGGAGGAACGCAAAAATCGACATGCGCCTGCATTTGACCATTGAGGCGAGAGCGGCTGCCCCCCACCCCCTCGATCTTTCCGTCGTGGAGGCCGACCACCACGAGACCGCCGTCTGCATTTGCGAAACCCACCAGGGTGTCGCCCAGATCTCGCGGGGAAATTCGAGCTGACTTTCGCTCGAGCCACTGATCCTCGGCCAGTGCCAGAAGCGCGCGTCCTACCTCAGCGGGCGCACTCTCATTCAGGGTCCTCTCCGCGAGTACCGTGCTCATCTACTTGCAATTATTGCAAGTAGATATGAGCTAGCGATTAAGAGGCCTCGCCCGTCTGCCGCAGCAGCACGGACGTGGTCTGCTCCAGGACGCGGCGCCAGGCGGAAAGCTGTTCCGGCTCCTCCTCGGAGGCCTTCTCGACGACGCGGCGGACGCGGCGCTCGGAGATCTCGAGGCCGTGGCGCTCGGCGATCTCGGCGTAGTGGTCGTAGTCGCGGGCGAGGGCGGCGGTGACCGATTCGAAGCCGTGGCGGGCGATCTGCAGGCGGCGCGAGTAGTCCATGATCGGGGTGCCGAACATCAGCTCGTCGTCGGGCTCGGGCTCGATCAGGATGATGTCGACGCCGGGGTACTTCTCCTGCCACTGCTCGACCGCCTGGTGCAGGCGGGCGTGGGCGATCAGGCGGAAGGTCTGGTTGGCGATCGCCGGCAGCCCCATATCGGAGACCCGGCGCACGCGACGGCCGAACACGGTCGGGATCGTCTTCTCGAAGTCGTTGACGTAGGGAACGAGCGGGTTGACGACGACGATGAACTTGGCGCCCTTCTCGACCGCGATGTCGACGTTGGTGGTCGAGCGGATGCCGCCGTCGACGAACTGGCGGCCCTTCAGGTCGACCGGCTTGTAGACGATCGGCAGGCAGGTCGAGCACTCGACCGCTTTCGAGATCGGCACGTCCGACCAGCCCTCCTCGCCGAAGACGATCCGCTCGCAGGTGTCGAGGTCCGTCGCGGTCAGGTAGAGCTCGGGGTCGACGAGGCGGAAGTCGTTTACCCGCCCGTCCGTGCCGAGCGCTTCTTCCACGTACTCGGAGAGGCCGGACCCGGAGTAGATCCCGGTCGGCAGCGCCTCGGCCAGGCCGACGCCGATGTCGATCGCCGAGAACTCCCCGATCCGCGTCAGCCGGCTCAGCAGCTCGACGGTGCGCAGCGGCAGCGCCGCCGCTTTGCTGAGAAAGCCGAGGTAGTTCGGTTTCAGCACCTTGTCGAGGTCGAGGTCTTCGAGGCCCATGTTGTCCTCGGAATTGATCACCTGCATCATTTCCTCGGGGCTGACGCCGTTGGCCAGCATCGAGGCGACGAAGGAGCCGGCGCTGGTGCCGACGTAGACGTCGAAGTTGTTGACGGTGCTGTTGACCGCCAGCAGGTCGAGCGCGCGCAGGGCGCCAATCTCGTAGACGCCGCCGGTGAAGCCACCGCCGCCGAGGACGAGGGCGGTCTTCGACGGCTTCTTGCGCCGCCGCGGACGCCTGCTCGCCTTGGACTCGATGTCTACGACCTTGCCCATGAAACATGCAGTATTCCAGGGCGAGAGGTCGGCCCCGCCCGCTACCTTCCACGTCTCGCGTGTTGAAAAACCTGATGAGACGCAGCTCAATCCCGCTTTTGGTCGCTTTAGCAGGCCTTTTTCTGCTCCTCGCGAGCGGAGCCCAGGCCAGCCGCACCTGCGACCAGATGCGTGCCTGGCTGCAGCAGGGGGGCGGCTCGGCAAGTGGGCTCCTCGTCGTCGATACGGAAACCGGGCAGGTTCTCTGCGCCCGGGCGCCGGGACGGCCGCGGCCCCTGGCCTCGAACATGAAGCTGTTCACGACCGCCACCGCGCTCTCCAAGCTCGGGCCCGAATACCGGATCCCGACCAAAGTCTTCCGCGACGGAACGGTCGACGCCAAAGGGGTCCTCCACGGCAGCCTCTACCTGCAGGGCGGCGGCGACCCGGCGCTGGGCACCCCGAGCTTCTACAACGGCTACTTCGGCGGCCTGGGCACCAACCTCTTCGCGCTGACCCCGCAGATCAAGGCCGCCGGGATCGAATCGATCACCGGCCGCCTCTACGCCGACGACACGATCTTCGACCGCCGCCGCGGCGTCGCCGACTCCGGTTACGCGACCAGCCCCTACATCGGCCCCCTCTCCGGCCTCGCCTTCAACTCCGGCTTCAGCGGCTCGACCGGCACCAGCGTCTTCTCCTCGGACCCGGCCAAGCTCGCGACCGGCAAGCTGGCCCGCTCGCTGCAGGGAGCGGGCATCGACCTGCCGTCGCAGATCGCCCTCGGCCCGACGCCGCCCGACGCCGAGCGGGTGGCGATGGTTCGCTCCCCCACCCTCGACCGGCTCGTCAACCTCACCGACGTCTACTCCAACAACTTCTTCGCCGAGACCCTGATCAAGCTGCTGGGTGCGCGCTTCGGCAGCGCCGGCACGACCGCGGCGGGAGCAAGCGTCGTCGAGGCCTTCGCCCGCGCCCACGGCTCCGTCGTCCAGGCCGTCGACGGCTCCGGCCTCACCCGCTCCAACCGCGCCAGCCCGCGCGAGGTCGTCGACCTGCTGCTGGGGATGCAGGAGGACCCGGCGGGCGAGGAGTTCATCCAGGACCTGGCGCTGACCGGCCGCGAGGGCACGGTCGCCGACCGCATGGGGGGAACCGCCGCCTACGGGCGCTGCCGGACCAAGACCGGGACGATCAGCGGCGTCAGCAACCTCTCCGGCTACTGCTTCAACCGCAGCGGCCGGGTGATGGCCTTCTCGATCCTGATGGCGGGCGTCGGCAACCTCACCCTCGCCCACCTCAACCAGGACCGGATCGCCGGCGCCGTCGCCGGCTACTGACCGACCAGCTTCAGCAAGCCGGCTTCGTCGAGGATCTCGGTCCCGAATTTCTCCGCTTTCGCGAGCTTTGAGCCGGGGCTCTCGCCGGCGACGACGTAGTCGGTTTTCTTCGAGACCGAGCTGGTGACCTTGCCGCCGGCGGACTTGACCAGGGACGCGGCCTCCTCCCGGGTCAGCTCCGGCAGGGTGCCGGTGAGGACGACGGTCCTGCCTTCCAGCGGCCCGCCCTCCTGCCGCCGTTCGGAGGCGTCCGCCTCCAGCCGCAGGCCCTTCTCGCGCAGCTTCCCGACCAGCGCCCAGGTGGCGTCGTCGGTGAGGGACTCGTTGATCTGCACGGCCATGATCGGCCCCACCCCCTCGACCTCCTCGATCGCCTCCGGGTCGGCCTCGTGCAGAGCGTCGATCGAGCCGAAGTGGTCGGCCAGCGCCTCGGCGGTGACGGCGCCGACGCCGGGCAGGCCGAGCGCGTAGAGGACGCGTTTGAAGGGGCGCTGCCGCGAGGCGTCGATCGAGGCCACCAGGTTCTGCGCCGAGGTCTCGGCGAAGCGCTCGACTTCGATCAGCCGCTCCACCGTCAGGTCGTAGATGTCGGCGACGTCGGCGATCAGCCCTTCTTTGAGGAACTGGCTGGCTCGCTCTTCCCCCAGCCCCTCGATGTCCATCGCGCCCTTGCTGACGAAGTGTTTGACCTGCTGGAAGGACTGCCCGGGGCAACCGGTCCGGTTGGGGCAGATCGTGAAGACCGAGTTCTCCGGCTTCACCGTCGGCGTCTTGCAGGCCGGGCATTTCTTTGGCGGCTTCGGTTTCCGCGTCCCCTTCGGGCGACGCTGGGTCAGCGGCGAGACGACCTGGGGGATGACGTCGCCGGCCCGCATCACCACCACCTCGTCGCCCTCGCGCACGTCCTTGCGGGCCAGGTCCTCCTCGTTGTGGAGGGTGGCGGTGGTGACGGTGACGCCGCCGACGTGGACCGGCTCCAGCATCGCGAACGGAACCAGGTGGCCGGTGCGGCCGACGTTCCAGACGACCTTCTTCAGCGTCGTCGTCGCGGTGGTCGGCGGGAACTTCCAGGCGATCGCCCAGCGCGGCTCGCGCCCGACCACGCCAAGCTCGCGCCAGAGCGCCTTCTCGTCGACCTTGACGACGACGCCGTCGATCTCGTAGTCGAGCTCGTCGCGCCGCTCCTCCCACCAGTGGCAGCGTCTGACGACCCCCTCCACCCCCTCGTGGTGAGCGGTGTCGGGGTTGACCTTGAAGCCGCGGTCGCGCAGCCATTCGATCTCGTCCATGTGGGTGGGAAGGTCGAGACCCCGCACCGCGCCGATCCCGTAGAACCAGCTCGAGAGCGGCCGTTCGGCGGCGAGCGAGGGGTCGAGCTGGCGGATCGAGCCGGCGGCGGAGTTGCGGGGATTGGCGAAGGTCGGTTCGCCGGCCTCGGCGCGGCGCTCGTTCAGCGCTTTGAAGGCGGCGATCGGCAGGTAGACCTCGCCCCGCACTTCGATCAGCTCGGGAGCGTCCCCCTTGACCCGCAGCGGCACCGAGCCGATCGTGCGCAGGTTCTGGGTCACGTCCTCGCCGATCCGGCCGTCGCCGCGGGTGGCGCCGCGGACCAGCACCCCGTCCTCGTAGGTGAGGGTGACGGCGAGGCCGTCGATCTTCGGCTCGGTCGTGTAGCTGAACTGCGAGGCGGTGATGTCCATCCGCTTGAGGTGGTTGGCGATCCGGTTCTCCCAGCCCCGCAGCTCCTCCTCGTTGCGTGCGTTGCCGAGCGAGAGCATCTGCTCGAGGTGCTGGACCTGCTCGAAGCGGTCGAGCGGTGGCGCCCCGACCCGCTGCGTCGGCGAGTCCGGCATCCGCAGCTCCGGGTGCTCCTCCTCCAGCGCCCGCAGCTCGTCCAGCAGCGCGTCGTATTCGTCGTCGCCGACCTGCGGATCGTCGAGGACGTAGTAGAGGTGGTTGTGGTGGGCGAGGAGCTCCCGCAGCTCCGCCGCCCGCTGCTCGGGCGAGGGGCTCACGCGGTGGAAGCGGTCGCCGCCAGCATCTCCTCGAAGCCCCAGCCGCGCAGGTGCTCGAGGCCGCCGTGGTCGGTGAGGTCGAAGTGGATCGGGGTTACCGCGATGCGCCCCTGCGCCACCGCGTAGAGGTCGGTCCCCTCGATCTCCTCGTAGCCCGGCTGCCAGCCGTAGATCTCGTAGTGGCGGCGCCCGTCGCTCTCCTTGACCAGCTTCAGCTCGTCGTTGTAGATCCGTTTGCCCAGCTTCGTCACCTCGACCCCGGTCGGCTCGCCGGCGGGGTAGTTGACGTTGATCAGGGTGGCCTCCGGTATCGACTTCTCCGCCAAGCGAGAGATCAACTGCGCGGTGAAGGCCGCGGCGACGGTGAAGTCGAACCGGCCGCTGACGTAGCCGAGGCCGCCGGCGGAAGACTGCTGGGAGAGGGCAACGGCGGGGATGCCGAGGACGATTCCCTCCAGCGCCGCCGCGACCGTGCCCGAGTAGGTGATGTCGTCGCCGAGGTTGGCGCCGTGGTTGATCCCGGAGACGATCAGGTCCGGGCGGCCGCCGACCAGGCCCAGCTCGGCGAAGCGAATGCAGTCGACGGGGGTGCCGTCGGTCGCGTAGCCGACCCGGCCGTCCTCGAAGGTGACCTCCTCGACGCTGAGCGGCGAGCGGGTGGTGATGCTGCGTGCGGTGGCGCTGCGGTTGGAGTCGGGAGCGATGACGTCGACCTCGACGCCGTCGAGCTCGACCAGCGCCCGCCGGGCGGCCTGCAGCCCGGGCGCCGAGATGCCGTCGTCGTTGGTGAGGAGGATGCGCACAACCCGATATTACGAGGGGCGCGAGACCCACCCGGTCTCGGCGATACTGCCGCCCGTGCCCATCGTCAGGCTCGAGATCGAATACGACGGCGCCGGCTTCCGGGGCTGGGCCAGGCAACCGGACCTGCGCACGGTCCAGGGCGAGCTGGAGACGGCGCTGGCGACGGTCCTGCGCGAACCGGTGGAGCTGACGGTCGCGGGGCGCACCGACACCGGCGTCCACGCGAGAGGGCAGGTGGCGAGCTTCGAGACCGCCGAGGAGCCGCCCGGGGACCTGGCGCGCCGTCTCAACGGCCTCGGCCCGGACGACCTCGCCGTCACCGCCGCCAGGGTGGTCGCCGACGGCTTCGACGCCCGCCGCGACGCGAAGGCGCGCAGCTACCGCTACCGCCTGCTCGCCCGCTCGGCTCCCAGCCCCTTCGAGCAGGGCAAGGCGCTCTGGTGGCCGCACCGGGTCGACCGCGAGGCACTCGAGGCCTGCGCCACCGCCCTGCCCGGCACCCACGACTTCACCGCCTTCACCCCCACCCAAACCGACCACGTCCGCTTCGAGCGCAACGTCCTCGCCGCCTCATGGCAGGACGAAGGCGACGTCCTCTCCTTCCTGATCACCGCCGACGCCTTCATGCGCAACATGGTCCGCGTCCTCGTGGGAACGCAGCTGGAGGTGGCCAGCGGCAGGAGAACGGTCGAGAACTTCACCCAACTCCTGAAGGGCGCTCCCCGCCCCCAAGCAGGCGATACCGCCCCGCCGCACGGGCTCTACCTCGAATCGGTCAGCTACTAGACCAGCTCGAGGTAGACCATCTCGGTGGAGTCGCTCCGCCGAGGGCCCAGCTTGACGATCCGGGTGTAGCCCCCGGGCCTGGTGGCGTAACGCGGCGCCACCTCGTCGAACAGCTTGTGGACGATGAACTTGTCGTTGTGGAGGGTCGCCAGCGCCTGGCGGCGGGCGTGCAGATCCCCCCGCTTGGCGAGGGTGATCAGCTTCTCCACCTCGGGCTTGACCGCCTTGGCCTTCGCCTGGCTGGTCTGGATCCGCTCGTGCTCGATCAGCTGCTTCGAGAGGTTCGAGAGCAGGGCCTCACGGTGGGCGGCGTCGCGGCTGAGCTTGTTCCGCTTCTTTTTGTGCCGCATCCGATCGCTCCGCTCCGCTCGCTCGTCCCGGCCCTAGTCCGCCTGCAGGTCGAGGCCGCGGGAGTGCAGGGTCTCGATCACTTCCTCGATCGACTTCTGACCGAAGTTCGGGATCGCGTTCAGTTCCGCGCGCGACTTGCGAACCAGGTCGCCGACCGTCTGCACGCCCGCCCGCTTCAGGCAGTTGTACGAGCGAACGCCGAGTTCGAGCTCCTCGATCAGGATCTCGTCGAGGCCGTTGGCGGCGGCACCGCCGTCGCCCGGCGAGGAGAAGCCGTCGCCCTGGACCGCCGGGACCGGTTCCCGCGCGGTCAGTTCCTCGACCCGGTCGGCGTCGGTGAAGATCGCCAGGCTCTTGATCAGGATCTCGGAGGCTTCGCGCAGCGCCGCCCCGGGCTCGATCGAGCCATCGGTCTCGAGGTCGAGGGTCAGTTTGTCGAAGTCGGTCCGCTGGCCGACGCGGGCCGCGGCGACCGAGTAGGAAGCGCGGCGGATCGGCGAGAAGATCGAGTCGATCGGGATCACGCCGATCGGCTGCTCGTCGGACTTGTTCTCTTCGGCCGGGGAGTAGCCGCGGCCGCGGCCGATCGTCAGGTAGACCTCGAGTTTGGTTTTTTTCTCGAGCGTCGCGATCGGCGCCTCGGGGTTGAGGATCTCGACGCCGGAGGGAAGGTCGATGTCCTTGGCCTTGACCTCGCCGGGGCCGGTGGCGACCAGCGGCGCCTCGACCTCGTCGGCGTCGGTGTGCATGCGGACGACGAGGTCCTTGAGGTTGAGGATGATGTCGGTGACGTCCTCTTTGACGCAGGGCACGGTCGAGAACTCGTGCGCGACGCCCTCGATGCGGACGCTGGTGATCGCGGCGCCTCCCAGCGAGGAGAGGAGGACGCGACGGAGGCTGTTGCCGAAGGTGTAGCCGAAGCCCTTGTCCAGCGGCTCGATCGTGAAGGTGCCGCGACGGTCGTCGACTTTCTCGGAGGTGATGCGGGGGACCTGGAAATCGGTGGTCATGAGTTCCTTGCTCTGGGGTGTGTCAGAAATCGCTTCCGGACTACTTGGAGTACAGCTCGACGATCAGCTGCTCCTGAACCGGCGCCGAAATCTCGGAGCGCTCGGGGTAGCGCAGGACTTTGGCGGTGAGGGCGTCGTGATCGGCCTGCAGCCAGGCGGGAACCGTGGAGACGAGTTCCGTCGCCCGCTGGATCGTGTCGGTGGCTTTCGATCCGGCCTTGATCGAGATGATGTCTTCGGGTCGCACCTGGTACGAGGGGATGTTCACGCGCCGGCCGTTGATCTGCCAGTGGCCGTGGGTGATCAACTGGCGCGCCTGGCGCCGCGAGGCGGCGAAGCCGAGGCGGACGAGCACGTTGTCGAAGCGCGACTCCAGCAGGCGCAGCAGGTTCTCGCCGGTCACGCCCTCCTGGCGGGAGGCTTTCTCGTAGTAGGCGCGGAACTGTTTCTCCAGGACCTGGTAGTAGCGGCGGGTCTTCTGCTTCTCGCGCAGCTGGACCCGGTACTCGGACTGACGCAGGCGGCCGCGGCCGTGCTCGCCGGGCGGGTAGGAGCGGCGCTCGACGCCGCACTTGTCGGTGAAGCAGCGCTCACCCTTGAGGAAGAGTTTCTGGCCCTCGCGCCGGCACTGCTTGCACTGCGGGGCGGTGTCGCGAGCCACTAGACCCTCCTCCGCTTCTTCGGGCGGCAGCCGTTGTGCGCCTGCGGGGAGACGTCCTTGACCGTGGTCACGTCGAGGCCCGCGGCCTGCAGCGAGCGGATCGCGGTCTCGCGGCCGGAACCGGCGCCCTTGGCGAAGACTTCGACCCGCTCCAGCCCGTGTTCCATGCCCTTTTTGGCGGCCGCATCGGCGGTCACCTGGGCGGCGAACGGGGTCGACTTGCGCGAGCCTTTGAATCCGGCCGAGCCGGCCGACTCCCAGGCGATCACGTTGCCGTCGGTGTCGGTGAGGGTGACGATCGTGTTGTTGAAGGAAGTCTTGATGTGCGCCTGCCCGTAGGTGACGTTCTTTTTGACGCGGCGGCGGGTGCGCCCTTTGGCGGGTTTTTTCTCAGCCATGCTCTCTGCCTACGCTTTGCGCTTGCCGGCGACGCTGAGGCGCCGGGGGCCCTTGCGGCCACGGGCGTTGGTCTTGGTCCGCTGGCCCCGGACCGGGAGGCCGCGCCGGTGGCGGAGGCCGCGGTAGGAGCCGATCTCCATCAGCCGTTTGACGTTCTGCGAGCGCTCGCGCCGGAGGTCACCCTCGACCTCGCGGTTCTCGACCGCCTCGCGCAGTTTCATCACCTCGTCCTCGGTCAGGTCTTTGACCGAGGTGTTCGGGTCGACGCCCGCCTCCTTGAGGATCTGCTGCGCGGTCGAACGACCGATTCCGAAGATGTAGGTGAGCCCGATTTCAACCCGTTTGTTGACCGGGATGTTGATGCCCGCGATCCGTGCCACCGCTAGCCCTGCCTCTGCTTATGGCGCGGGTTTTGGCAGATCACCAGGACCGCCCCATTTCGGCGGATCACCTTGCACTTCTCGCACATTGGCTTGACGGAAGCTCGAACCTTCATTGCTCCGGATCTCGTATCGACAACAGGATTCCCACGCGCCCCATGAATCGGACGGCAGGACGAACCAACCGGCCAACAAGGCCGACGGAGAAAGATAGCAGGGGCGCGGCCTCGGCGATGCCCGGTCAGGTGGCTTCGACGAGGGCGATCAGGAAGCCGTCGTAGCCCTTGACGCCGACCGTCTGGATCGTAGTCGCATCGACCCGCGGCTCGTCGCGGAGCATCTCGTGGAGGCGACGCTGCGCCCGGGTCGCCTCGTCGGCGGAATCGGCGTCGGCGAGCGTGCCGTCGCGGACGACGTTGTCGGCGACGATCAGCCCGCCGGGACGGGTGCGATCGAGCGCCCAGGCGAAGTAGTTGGGCGTGTTGACCTTGTCGGCGTCGATGAAGACGAGGTCGAACGGACCATTATTCTCCAGCCCCGGCAGGGCCTCCAGAGCGGGACCGACGCGGATCTCGACCCGCTCCCCCACGCCCGCCTCGTCGATGCTGCGCCGCGCCACCTCCGCGTACTCCGGCTTCGCCTCAAGCGTGATCAGGCGCCCGTCCTCCGGCAGCGCCCGCGCCATCAGGATCGCGCTGTAGCCGCCCAGGGTCCCGAACTCGAGGATCTTCCCGGCTCCAACGAGCCGGACCAGCAGCTGCAGCAGCTTCCCCTGCGGCGGCGAGACCTGGATCGCCGGCAGCCCGGCAACCCCGGCGGCCTCGACCGCGCCCATCAGCGCCTCGTCCTCTTCAACGATCGTCTCGCCGATGAACTGATCGACCGCCGAGAAAAGATCCTGGCTCATTGTTCCGATTCACGAGGAGGCAGGCGATCCAGCAAGCGCCACAGGGCTTCCCTATGCGCGCGACCTTCCGACTGGACTTCAGCAAAACCCTTCTTCAGGTCTTCGCTGATTTCGCGAAGGATGTTGAGCTCGATGACGGTCATGACGTCCATCTTTCGGAGCAGGCCGTCGTTGTAGTGGCGGTGCTCCTCCATCGCCGTCATGGCGCGACCCTCAAGCTCTTCCCACTCCCGCTTGCGCAACCGCTCGTCCTCTTCCCAGCGGCGTTCGGCCTTCCCCATCCGCTCCATGATCTCAGCAAAGCGCCGCTCCAACCGCTCGTCCATCTCGCGCATTTGCTGCTCGATCTCCATGTCCAGATCCTCCCAGGCCATGGCTCACGAGACTACACCTCAGACAAAAAGTTCTGCAAAGACTTCGACAAATTAGCGTGACTTCGCAGCAAAACGTCCGGCCGGCCGGACTCAGCCCACCTCAACCCCGATCTTTTCTTCGGCTTTGCTCGGGTTCTGCCCTGTCAGTGTGGTCGGGCCACCGTGGTAGCTGGCTTTGGAGGAGCCGGTGCCCGAGAAGGGGCAGCCGAAGCCGTCTTTGAGGACTTTGAGGGAGAGTTCGGTGACGTTGGGCTGGAATGTGATGTCTTTTTTCGGCGTTGCTTCTGTGTCGTCGATCAGGGCGACCGAGCTGAGGCCGCTTTGGGCGGGGACTTCGACTTCGCAGGTGGCAGCTTCGACTTTGATCGCTTTGCCGGCTTCGCAGGAGACGTCGAAGGTGGATTTGAATTTGTCCAGGGCCGTTTCTTCGCCGACGTGGAGCTGGTATTTGCAGCCGTTGGAGTGAATAGTTGAGTTGATGAATCCGAAGGCGGCGCATTCGCTGTAGGTCGGGGCCAAACCGAGTGTGGTCGAGGCTTCTTTGAGTTCGGCGTGGTAGGCGGTGGCGCATTGGATGGTGCCGCCGGTGGTTGTGATCGTCTCGTTGCCCCAGGCGGCGAAGCCGTGGATTGTCGCGGGGTAGGCGGTGGCTTGGAAGAGATTCGTCGCCTGTGCCGTTGCAGGGGCCAAGACTCCAATCACGAGAATCAACATGAACAGCCTCGATACCTGTCCCCTGCGCATACTTCACCTCACCTCGTAGCCCTCGCCAGATTCCTTCAAACGTTCTCTCTCGAGTGGAGAAAAGTCAAGTTCTACTTAGCAAAGGCCGTGGCCGCCTCCTGAAGTGGCTGCAAAAGACGCGCGACCAAAACCCGCGCGCGCCAAGCCGATGCGGGCACGAACCCGTTACTCGGCTTCGTGCCAGGGGGTGAGGATTCGCGGTCCGTTGGGGGTGACCGCGACGGTGAACTCGAAGTGGGCGGCGAGGGAGTCGTCTTCGGAGTAGACCGACCAGCCGTCGTCGCCCATCCGGACCAGGGGGCCGCCGGCGTTGACCATCGGCTCGATCGCCAGCACCATCCCCTCCTCGAGCTCCGGGCCCTTGCCGGGCTCGCCGAAGTTGGGGACCTGCGGTTCCTCGTGCATGTCGCGGCCGATGCCGTGGCCGACGAGGGTGCGGATGATCGAGAGGCCCTCGATCTCGACCGTGCGCTGGATCGCGGAGGAGACGTCGCCGAGGTGGTTGCCGGGCCGCATCTGCTCTACCCCGGCAAAGAGCGAGGCCCTGGTCACATCGAGCAGCTTCTGGGCCTCGGGGCTGACCGGACCGATCGGCAGCGTCATCGCCGCGTCGGAGACCCAGCCGTCCTTGATCACGCCGACGTCGATCGAGATCACGTCCCCCCGCTTCAGCTCGTAAGACCCCGGGATCCCGTGGACCACCATCGAGTTGGGCGAGGCGCAGATCGACCCCGGGAAGCCGCGGTAGCCCTTGAAGGCGGGCTCGGCGTCCTGCGAGCGGATGAACTTCTCCGCCGCCGCGTCCAGTTCCCCGGTGGTGATCCCGGCCCGGGCCTTCGAGGCCAGCATCTTCAGGCAGCGGACGAGGACCTCGCCCGAGGCGGCCATCTTCTCGACCTGCTCCGGGGTCTTTTTGATGATCATCCGGTACACGCTAGTGGTCTCCGGCAGCGGCCCGAAACCGGCCCTAGACAGCCTCGTCCTGCTCCATCCGCAGCGTCGCCAGGGTGCGGCGGATCTGCTCCGCCACTTCTTCGGGGGTCTCCTCGCCGTCGATCCGGCGCAGCACGCTGCGGCTGTCGTAGTAGGAGACGAGCGGCTCGGTCTTCTCGTGGTAGGTCTCGAGCCGCTTGCGGATCACCTCGGGCTTGTCGTCGTCGCGGACGATCAGCGGCGAGCCGTCGATGTCGCAGACGCCCTCCCGCTCGGGCGGTTCGAACTCGACATGGAAGACGTGGCCGTTCGCCTCGCAGGTGCGCCGGCCGCCAAGGCGCCGCACGACCTCGTCGTCGGAGACGTCGATCAGCAGCACCGCCGTCACCGACCGGTCCAGCTCGGCGAGCTTCGCGTCGAGCGCCTCGGCCTGCGGGGTCGTGCGCGGGAAGCCGTCGAGGATGAAGCCGTCGAGCGCCTCGCTGGAGTCGATCCGCTCGGCGATCACGCCCACGATCACCTCGTCGGGAACGAGGTCACCGCGGTCCATGTACTCCTTCGCCGTGCGGCCGAGCTCGGTTTCGTCGCGGACGGCGCCGCGGAGGATGTCCCCGGTCGCGTAGTAGGGCAGCCGCAGGTCTTCCTGCAGCCGCTCTCCCTGGGTGCCCTTGCCCGAGCCGGGCGGGCCTAGAAGGACGAGGTTCAGCTCCGGCATCCGCGAGAGCCTATTTGAGGAAGCCCTCGTAGTTGCGCATCATCAGCTGCGCCTCCAGCTGCTTGACCGTGTCCAGCGCGACGCCGACCACGATCAGGATCGAGGTGCCGCCGAAGTAGAAGTTCGCCGCCGTCTGGCTGATCAGGATCGTCGGCAGCGCCGCCACCGCCCCCAGGTAGAGCGCGCCGGGGAAGGTGAGGCGGGAGAGGATCCGGTCGAGGTACTCCGCCGTCGGCCGGCCCGGGCGCACCCCGGGGATGAAGCCGCCGTATTTCTTCAGGTTGTCGGCCTGGTCGACCGGGTTGAAGGTGACCGCGGTGTAGAAGTAGGTGAAGACGATGATGAAGAAGACCTCGCCGACCACGTAGGCCCAGCCGTTCGGTTCGAAGAAGGCGGCGAAGTCGAGGGCGGTCGGGGTGTTGATCAGCTGCCCGATCGTCGCCGGGAAGGCCATGATCGAGGCCGCGAAGATGACCGGGATGACGCCGGCCATGTTCACCCGCAGCGGCAGGTAGGTCGATCCGCCCGAGGTCATTTTCCGTCCCACGACCCGTTTCGCGTACTGGACCGGAATCCGCCTCTGCCCCTCCTGGACGAAGACGATCGCGACGATCACCGCCAGGGCGATGAAGGGCATCATCACGACGAAGACCTGGTCGGGGTTGTTCCACCACTTCGAGAGCCCGGGCACGAGTTCGGAGACGATCGAGGCGAAGATCATCAACGAAATGCCGTTGCCGATCCCGCGCTGGGTGATCAACTCGCCCAGCCACATCAGCAAGGTGCAGCCGGTGGTCAGGCAGATGACGATCAGCATCAGCTTCGGGAAGGTGAGCTGGCCGACGACGCTGGTGTTGGCCTGGTTGCCGAAGGAGTTGAAGAGGTAGACGTAGCCGATCGACTGGCCGAAGGCGAGGCCGACGGTCAGGTAGCGCGTGTACTGGGTGATTTTCTGCTGCCCGACCTCGCCCTCTTTCTGCAGGCGCTCGAGCGAGGGGACGACGACCGTCAGCAGCTGCAGGATGATCGAGGCGGTGATGTAGGGCATGATCCCCAGCGCGAAGATGCTGAGGCGGGACAGGCCCCCTCCCGAGAAGAGGTTGAGGAAGCCGAGGACGCCGGAACCGCCGAAGTTGCTCTGGATTTCCTCGACGGCGCTGGTGTCGACGCCCGGCGTCGGGATGTAGGCACCGAGCCGGTACAGCAGCAGCATCGCCGCCGTGAACGCGAGCTTCTTGCGAATGTCGACAACGCTGAAGGCGTTGAGAATAGTTTTGAGCATTACGGCTCCAGAGTGTGACAGGAACCGCCGGCCGCCTCGATCTTCTCTTTGGCAGCCGCGCTGAAGGCGTGCGCGTGGACCTCGAGTTTCTTCTTGATCTCACCGCGGGCGAGGACCTTGACCGGGTCCTTGCGAGTCGCCAGACCCTTCTCCCTGAGGCTCTCCGGCGTCACTTCGGCGCCGCTGTCGAAGCGCTCCTCGAGGTCGGCCAGGTTGACCGGCTGGGTCTTGGTCCGGAAGTTCTCGAACGGCATCGACTGCTTTTTGTGCGGGCCGCGCAGCTTTCGCATCCGCATGTGGATCGGGTTCTGACCGCCCTCGTAGTTGGCCTTGCGCTTGCTGCCCGAGCGGGAGCCGGCGCCCTTGTGGCCACGGCCCGAGGTCTTGCCGAGACCGCTGCCCTCGCCGCGGCCGATCCGCTTGCGCGGCCTTTTCGAGCCCGGCTTCGGCTTCAGGTTGTGGAGGCCGATCTCCTCGGCGCGCGAAATCTCTTTTTTGGCCTTCTCAGCCACCGTCGACCTCAACCAGATGGGAGACGACCCGCAGCTGCCCCTGCAGCTGCTCGGAATCTTTGAGCTCCACCGACTTCCCGATCCGCCCCAGCTTCAGCGCCTTCAAGGTCGCTTTCTGGCTCGGATTGGTCCCGGCCGCGGACTTCACCTGCGAGATCTTCAACTTGCTCACGACCCGCTCTCCTGCTGGTCGGCCTCGGCCCCCTCAGCAGCTTTCTCCTCCGCGACCGTCTCCTCAGCGTCAACCGGGGCGGCCTCTGCCGCGGGTGGCGACGATGCGGGACTCTCGGCTTCAGCCGAGACGGTCGTATCGGAGACAGGACCCGCGGCCCCGTTGCCACCGTCCATCCCCAGAACCTGGGTAATGGTCAGCCCGCGCAGCTCCGCAACCTCCTCCGGCCGCCGCAGACGGACCAAGCCGTCCATCGTCGCCTTGACGAGGTTGATCGGGTTCTGCGTGCCGATGCTCTTGGTCAGCACGTCGCGCACCCCACCGAGCTCGAGCACGGCACGGACGCCGCCGCCGGCGATGACCCCGGTACCGGGGCTGGCCGGGCGCAGCACCACGTGACCGGCGCCGAAGCGCCCGATGATGCGGTGGGTGATCGTGTTCCCGTATTTGGGCACCCGGATCAAGTTCTTGCGGGCGTCCTCGACGCCCTTCTGGATCGCCAGCGGGACCTCGCGGGCCTTGCCGTAGCCGATCCCGACCACGCCCTCCTCGTCGCCGACGGCGACGAGCGCGGTGAAGGAGAAGCGACGGCCGCCCTTGACCACCTTGGCGACGCGGTTGATCTCGATCACCCGCTCCTGCAGGTCGAGCCCACGGGGGCTCACCGTTTCTACGTTCTTGACGTCCATTCCCTTCATAAGCAGCGGCTCACCGTAGCGAAACTACGGTTCTAGAAGGCCAACCCCCCCTCTCGCGCGCCCTCGGCCAGCGCCTTGACGCGGCCGTGGTACTGGTAGCCACCGCGGTCGAAGACGCAGGTCTCGACGCCGGCTCCCTTCGCGCGCTCGGCCAGCAGTTCGCCGGCCTTCTTCGCCTGCTCGGAGGCCTTGAGGTCGCGCAGGTCCGGCTCGATCCAGTTGACGGCGGCGACGGTGTGGCCCTTGGTGTCGTCGATGAGCTGGGCGAAGACGCCCTTGTTCGACCGGTAGACCGAAAGGCGCGGCCGCTCCGCCGTGCCCCTGACGCGGGCGCGGACGCGGCGGCGCCGTTTGAGCCGGCGCTGGCGCTTGGTGAGGACCGTCATGCGCGCTTACCCACCTTCCGTAGGACCTGCTCGTCCTTGTAGCGGATGCCCTTGCCCTTGTAGGGCTCCGGCGGCCGGCGCTTGCGGATGTCCGCCGCGACCTGGCCGACGAGCTGCTTGTCGATGCCTTTGATGACGATCTCGGTCGGCTGGGGGACTTCGAAGTCGATCCCCTCCGGCGCCTCGATCGCGACCGGGTGGGAGTAGCCGAGCGCGAGCTCGAGTTTTTTCCCTTTCAGGGCGGCGCGGTAGCCGACGCCCTGGATTTCGAGCCGCTTCTCGAAGCCCTCGGTGACCCCCTCGACCATGTTCGCGATCAGGCTGCGGGTGAGCCCGTGCAGCGCCCGGTGCTCGCCGCGATCGGTGGGGCGGGCCACGGTCACGACCCCGTCGCCCTGCTCGACCGCCATCTCCTGCGAGAGGGCCTGCTGCAGCTCCCCCTTCGGCCCCTTGACGGCGATGTTGCCAGGGGCGACCTCCACCGTGACGGAGTCGGGAATGGGGACGGGCTTTCTTCCGATCCGGCTCATCTGCTCACCAGACGTAGGCGACGACCTCGCCGCCGACCCCCTTGGCACGGGCTTCGTGACCGGTCATCACGCCGACGGAGGTGCTGACGATCGCGGTCCCGGTCCCGCCGTGCACCCGGGGGACGTTTTTGTGGTTGACGTAGCGGCGCCGGCCCGGGCGCGAGACCCGCTCGATCCCGAGGATCACCGGCTCGCGATCCTCGGTGTACTTGAGCTCGACGTTGATCGACTCGCCGACGGCAGCCGGCTTGCGGCTGAAGTCCTTGATGTAGCCCTGCTCCTTGAGAATGCGGGACAGCTCCAGCTTGAGGTTGGAGAAGGGGATCTCCACCTCGTCGTGCCCAGCTCGGATCGCGTTGCGGATCCGGGTCAGGTAATCGGCGATCGGGTCGGTCAGCATCGTCGTCGTCCTACCAGCTCGACTTGGTCATCCCGGGGATGTACCCCTCGTGGGCGGCCTCGCGGAGGCAGATCCGGCAGAGGCCGAATTTGCGGAAGTACGCGCGCGGGCGACCGCAGCGACGGCAGCGGTTGTACTCGCGGGACTTGAACTTCTGCTTACGACCCTGCTTGACCTTCATTGAAGTCTTAGCCATTGTCCGAACTCTCCTCGGCCGCGTCGCCGGCCTCTTCGTCTCCGCCCTCGGCGGCGCCCTCGTCCTCGCCTTCCGGCTTGGCGTAGGCCTCGGGGTTCTCCTCTTTCAGCTGCTCGAGGGCCGCCTGTTCGACTTCCGCCTTCTGGCGGGCTTCCTCTTTGCGCTGCTCCTCTTCGGCTTCCTTTTCTTTGGCTTCACGCTCGGCCTGACCGGGACGGCCCTCCTGGGCGAACGGCATCCCCAGCCCGAGCAGCAGCTCGAAAGCCTCGAGGTCAGTTTTAGCGGAAGTCGTGATCGTCACGTCCAGACCCCGCACGACGTCGATCGAGTCGTAGTCGATTTCAGGGAAGATCAGCTGCTCTTTGACGCCCATCGAGTAGTTGCCGCGGCCGTCGAAGGAGCGCGGGTTGAGGCCGCGGAAGTCCCGGATCCGCGGCACCGCGATCGAGATCAGGCGGTCGAGGAACTCCCACATCCGCGCCCGTCGCAGCGTCACCGAGACGCCGACCGGCATCCCCTCGCGCAGCTTGAAGGACGCGACCGACTTGCGGGCGCGGCGCACGTTCGGGTACTGGCCGGCGATCGTCGCCAGCTGTTCCTGGGCGGCTTCGAAGGAGCGTTTGTCCTGTTTCTCGGTGCCGAGGCCCATGTTGAGCGTGATCTTCTCCAGGCGCGGGGCCTCCATCGGCGTCGAGTAGCCGAATTTGCCCGTCAGCGCCGGCAGGACGTCCTGCTCGTAGCGCTCGCGCAGGCGCGGCGGCGGCGCGGCCTGAGAGGTGGATGCCACGGTCGCCTCCATCAGCCGATCTCGTTTCCGGTCCGCTTCGCGTAGCGGACGCGCTTGCCGCCCGCGTCGACGCGAACGCCAATGCGGGTCGGCTTGTTGTCTTTGGGATCGAGCAGCATCACGTTGGAGACGTCGATCGGACCCTCCTTCTCGACGATGCCGCCGGCCTGCGGGTTTTTCAGGTCGGTCTGCGAGCGCGGCCGTTCGTGGCGCTTGATCATGTTCAAGCCCTCGACGTAGACGCGGCGGCGTTTCGGGTCGGTGCGGACGACGCGGCCGGTCTTGCCGGCGTCCTTGCCGCTGACCAGGACGACCTGGTCGTCGGTGCGGATGCGCATGGACTTGGCCATCGCTAGAGCACCTCCGGCGCCAGCGAGATGATTTTCATGAAGTTGCGATCGCGCAGTTCGCGCGCCACCGGCCCGAAGATGCGGGTTCCGCGCGGGTTGTTGCTGGCGGGGTCGATCAGCACAGCCGCGTTCTCGTCGAAGGAGATGTAGGTGCCGTCGGGACGGCTGAGCGGCTTGCGGGTGCGGACCACGACCGCCTGCACGACCTCGCCCTTGCGGACGCCGCCCTGCGGGCTGGCGGATTTGACCGTCGCCGTGATCACGTCGCCGACGCTGGCATAGCGGCGGTGGGAGCCGCCCTTGACCCTGATGCAGAGGATCTCGCGCGCGCCCGAGTTGTCGGCGACCTTGAGCCTGGACTCCTGCTGGATCATCCCCCTACCTCGCCTTCTCCACCACGTCGACCAGGCGCCAGCGCTTGGTCTTCGAGAGCGGACGGGTCTCGATCACCCGCACGACGTCGCCCTCGCCGGCCTCGTTGCGCTCGTCGTGCGCGTGCAGCTTGGTCGAGCTGCGGACGATCTTCTCGTAGGTCCGATGGCGGCGGGCGATGTCGATGCGGACGGTGATCGACTTGTCGCCCTTGCTGGAGACGACGATCCCCTGCCGCACCTTGGCCGCGTTCGACTCGCGCTCGGCCGGCGGGGTGCCGGTGCCGGCAGTGTGGGCGGCTTTCGCCGCAGCACGCTGCTTGCGCCGCAGCGCAGACTTCCGTTTCCGCTCCTCGGCCCGCGCAGCCTTGCGCTCCTCCGGATCGGAAGGCCCGGCTTTACGCGGCTGCCGCCGCGACTTCTGCAGCCGGAGCCGCTCCTTCCAAGGCAGCTCGTCCTCCGGATTGGGCTCAGCCTCAGCTTCTTCAGCGACAGGAGCGTCCTCAGACGCGTCCTCGGCAGCCTCTTCGGCGGCAGGGGCCTCCTCCGCGGCTTCCTCAGTCGCGGGGGCCTCCTCAACCGTCTCCTCGGCTTGAGGCTCCTCAGTCGTCTCGTCTTTTTTCGTCTCGTCGTCGCTCATATCCGTCGGGTCTCTTTCTCGACATCGATGCCTCGGGCCCTGGCTACAGTCAGCAGCCGGGCGATGTCCTTCTTCGCCTGGCCGAGCCGGGCGGTGTTCTCGAGCTCGCCGGTCGCGTGCCGGAAGCGCAGGTTGAAGGCCTCCTGCTTGGCGTCGATCAGCTTCGCCACCAGCTCGTCGTCTTTGAGGTTATGGACCTCGGCCGCCTTCATCAGTCGCCGGCCCCCTCGCGCATGACGAATTTGGTTTTGACCGGAAGCTTGTGTCCCGCCAGGCGCAGCGCCTCCCGGGCCAGATCCTCGGGCACGCCGGCCAGCTCGAACATGACCTTGCCGGGCTTGACCACGGCGACCCAGCCCTCGGGGTTGCCCTTGCCGGAGCCCATCCGGGTCTCGGCCGGCTTTTTCGTGTAGGGCTTGTCGGGGAAGACGTTGATCCAGACCTTGCCGCCACGTTTGATCTTGCGGGTCATCGCGATACGGGCGGCCTCGATCTGGCGGTTGGTGATCCAGCCGCGCTCGAGCGCCTTGATCCCGTACTCGCCGAAGGCGACGGTGCTGCCGCCCTTGGTGTTGCCGCGCATGCGGCCGCGGAACTGTTTGCGGTGCTTGACCCGTTTCGGCATCAACATCAGCGACCGCCTCCACCGCGACCGCCTCGGTCGCCACCCCGTCCGCCTCGATCGCCGCCGCGACCACCGCGGTCACGACCGCGTCCGCCGGAGCGATCGTCGCGGCGTCCGCCGCGGCTTTGGGCTTGACTGTCGCTGTCGGAGACGAGGTCGGAGCGGAAGCCCTCCGGCATCACCTCGCCCTTGTTGATCCAGCATTTGACGCCGATCCGGCCGGTGGTGGTGCGGGCCTCGAAGAAGCCGTAGTCGATGTCGGCGCGCAGGGTGTGCAGCGGCACGCGGCCGTCGGAATAGCTTTCGGTGCGAGCCATCTCGGCACCGCCGAGGCGGCCGGAGACCTGGACCTTGACGCCCTTCGCGCCGGAGCGCATCGCCGAGGTCAGAGCGCGTTTCATCGCCCGACGGAAGGCGACCCGGTTCTGCAGCTGCTCGGCGATCGACTGGGCGACGAGTTTGGCGTCGAGCTCGGGGCGCTTGACCTCGCGGATGTTCACTTTCACCGGGCTGCCGATGAGCTTGTGCAGATCCTTGCGCAGAGCGTCGACTTCGCTGCCCGACTTGCCGATCACGATCCCGGGCCGGGCCGTGTGGATGTCGACCGCGACCTCGCCGCGGCGCTCGATCGTGATGCTCGAGAGGCCCGCGTGCGAAAGCTTGTTTTCGATGTGATCCCGGATCTGCAGGTCTTCCTGGAGGACGTCGGCGAAGTTTTTGTCCTCGTACCAGTTCGACTTCCAGTCGTGGATGTAGCCGACGCGGAAACCCTCGGGGTGGATCTTCTGTCCCATGCCTTAGTCCTCCACCGGGGTCAGAGCCACACGAATGTGGCTGGTTCGCTTGTTGATCGGGGTCGCCCGCCCCATCGCCCGCGGGCGGAAGCGGCGCAGGGTCGGCCCCTCGTCGACGGTGATCGAGGAGACGCGCATCTCGTCACCGACGAGGTCGTGGTTGTTTTCCGCGTTGGCGGCGGCGGAATCGATCAGCTTGTGGATGTCGCGGGCGGCGCCGCGGGAGGAGAACTGCAGCAGCGCCCGCGCCTTTTCGATGTGCATGCCGCGCACCTGGTCGGCGATCAGCCGCGCCTTGCGCGGGGCGATCCGCACGTAGCGGGCGCTGGCCTTGACCACCGGCGGCGCCGCGGGCGCGCTTTTCCGAGCTTTCGCAGCGGTTTTTTTCGCCGCCGCTTTCGCGGGCTCTTTTTTGCCCGGCTCTTTTTTCGCAGCCGGTTTTTTCGCGGCTTTCGCTTTCGCAGCTTTTTTGGTCTCTTTGCCCTCGGCTTTTTTCTCTTTGCCTTTGGCTTTCGACTCTTTTTTCGCAGCCGGTTTTTTCGCGGCGGCTTTTTTCGCCGGTTTTTTCTCGGCTTTTTTGCCCGAGGCTTTCGCCGCGTCGGCTTTCGTCGTTTTTTTCTTCTCGTCAGCCATCGCTAGTCCTTACCGCCGTGGGAGCGGAAGGTCCGGGTCGGCGCGAACTCGCCGAGCTTGTGACCGACCATCGACTCCGAGATGAAGACCGGAACGTGTTTTTTGCCGTCGTGGACGGCGATCGTGTGACCGACCATCTCCGGGAAGATCGTCGAGGTCCGCGACCAGGTTTTCACCATCTGTTTTTTGCCGGCCTCGTTCATCGCGGTGATCCGCCCGATCAGGCGCTCCTCGACCCACGGGCCCTTTTTCGTCGACCTACCCATGCTCAGCGGCCCTTCTTCTTGCCGCGACGACGGCCGCGGACGATGTAGCGGTCTGACTGCTTGCCCTTCTTGCGGGTGCGGTAGCCGAGGGTCGGCTTGCCCCACGGGGTGACCGGGTGGCCACCGGGGGTGTGGTGCGCCTCGCCGCCGCCGTGCGGGTGGTCGACGGGGTTCATCGCGACGCCGCGGGTCTGCGGGCGCTTGCCCTTGTGGCGGCTGCGACCCGCCTTGCCCACCTTCAGGTTCTGGTGCTCGGCGTTGGAGAGGGTGCCGACGGTGGCGCGGCAGTTGGCGCGGACCATCCGCATCTCCGAGGAGGGCAGGCGCAGGGTCACCATCTCCCCCTCCTTCGCGACCAGCTGGATCGCGGTGCCGGCGGCGCGGCCGAGCTTGCCGCCCTGGCCGGGGATCATCTCGACGTTGTGGACGATCGTGCCGGTCGGCATCTGGCCCAGCTCCATCGCGTGGCCCGATTTGATGTCGGCCTCCGGCCCCGATTTGACGACGTCGCCGACCGCGAGCTGCGACGGGGCGAGGATGTAGTCCTTGTGGCCGTCGGCGTAGTGCAGGAGGGCGATGTAGCAGGTGCGGTTGGGGTCGTACTCGATCGAGGCGACCTTCGCCGGGACTCCGTCCTTGAGGCGCTTGAAGTCGATCTTGCGGTAGCGCCGCTTGGCACCGCCGCCGCGGTGGCGGGCGGTGACGCGACCGTTGGCGTTGCGGCCCCCTGACTTTTTCAGCCCCTCGGTCAGCTTCCGCTCCGGCTCGGAGGCGGTCAGCTGCTCACGCAGCGGGTAGGTCGCGAAGCGGCGGCCCGGGCTGGTTGGTTTCGTTTTGCGGTTCGGCATCTCTCAGGTTCTCCCTAGGCAGTCTCTGCGCCCTCGAACAACTCGATTCGCTCTCCCGGAGCGAGCTGGACGATCGCCTTCTTCCAGGCGCGGGTGCGGCCTTTGGTGAGACCGCGGCGCTTCGGCTTCGAGCGCACCTTGGCGGTTCGCACCTCGGCCACGTCGACGCCGAAGACCTCTTCCACGGCCTGGGCGATCTGCGTCTTGTGAGCGCGATCGTCGACGCGGAACGTGTACTTGCCCTCGGCGATCAGGGCGTAGCTCTTCTCCGAGATCACCGGGCGGATCAGGATCGTGCGCGCGTCCATCAGCCGAGCCTCTCCTTCAGGGTGTCGAGGGCGGTTTCGGAGACGACCACCGCGGCGGCGCCGATCACGTCGGCGACCCCGGCCGCGCCGACCTCGAGCACCTGGGTGCGGGGCAGGTTGCGGAAGCTCTTCATCGCCCCGATCTCCTCGGCGGTGACGAGGACCAGAATCGGGTTCCTCGCCCCCCATTTCGCCAGCGCCTGGGCGGCGGCTTTGGTCGAGGGGGTCTCGAACGCAGAAGCATCGAGGACGGCGACCGAGTCACGCTCGGCGTGGACCGAGAGCGCCGAGCGCATCGCCCGCCGGCGCGCTTTGCGGTTGACCTTGACCGTGTACTTGCGCGGCTTCGGGCCGAAGGCGACGCCGCCTCCGAAGCGGTTGGGGACGCCGAGCGAGCCGACACGGGCGCGGCCGGTGCCCTTCTGGCGCCAGGCCTTGGCGGTCGTGAAGGAGACCTCGCCGCGGGTCAGGGTCGAAGCGGTGCCGCGGCGGCGCGCAGCCAGGTCGGCGCGGGCGGCCTCGTGGACCAGCGACTGGTGGAAGGGCTCGCCGAAAATCTCTTTCGGCAGGTCGGCTTTGGAGGTCTTGCCGAGCACGGTTGCCTTAGCGCTAGCCATCGGTCCTCACCTCGACGATCCCGTTGCGGGAGCCGGGCACCGACCCTTTGATCAGGAGCAGGTTGCGCTCGGCGTCGACGTCGGCGATTTCCAGGCCCTTCTGGGTGATCCGCTTGTTGCCCATCTGGCCCGGCATCCGCATCCCTTTGAAGACGCGGGCGGGGAAGGCGCTGGCGCCGATCGAACCCGGAGCGCGGACGTTGTGGGAGCCGTGGGTGACGGGACCGCGGCTGAAGTTGTGGCGCTTGATCCCGCCCTGGAAGCCCTTGCCGATCGAGATCCCCGCGACCTTGACCTTCTGGCCCGCCTCGAAGCCCTCGACGGTGACGTCGTCGCCGACCTTCGGGCCCTCCTCGGCGCCGAGGTCCTCGTCCCGGAACTCGACCAGGTGGCGCATCGGCGCGGCGCCGGCCTTCTTCAGGTGGCCCTCCTCGGCCCTGCTCAGCTTGCCCTGCTTGACCTCGCCGAAAGCGAGCTGCACGGCCGCGTAGCCGTCGCGGTCAGCGTTGCGAACCGCGGTCACCTTGCAGGGTCCGGCTTCGATCACGGTCACCGGGATGACGCTGCCGTCGTCCTGGAAGACCTGCGTCATGCCGAGCTTCTTGCCGAGGATCGCCGCCATCAGGAACCCCTAAAGCTTGATCTCGATGTCGACGCCGGCGGGCAGCGAATCCAGGCGCTGCAGCGAGTCGACGGTTTTCGGCGAAGGCTGGAGGATGTCGATCAGCCGCTTGTGGGTGCGGATCTCGAAGTGCTCGCGCGAGTCCTTGTCCTTGAACGGCGAGCGGATCACGCAGTAGACGTTTTTCTCGGTCGGCAGCGGCACGGGACCGGAGACGGTGGCGCCGGTGCGCTCGGCGGTCTCGACGATCTCGCGGGCAGCCCGATCTATGGCGTCGTGGTCGTACGCCTTCAGTCGGATCCGGATTTTCTGTGCCGCAATGGTTGCCACTTTGCTGCTGTCTCTTGTCTTTCTCTCTTCGCTTTACCGCGCAAAGAGGGCGGGGCCCCTTTTGGTGGGGCGCCGCCCCGGTCGTATGTCCTTGCAGTTGTCTCCCCGCCCGAAGGCGGGGTTGGGGCGGGTGGAGGACCCGCCCCGGGGCCGCTACTCGGTGATCTCCGAGACGACCCCCGAGCCGACGGTGCGGCCACCCTCGCGGATGGCGAACCGCAGACCCTGGTCCATCGCGATCGGCTGGATCAGCTCGATCGTCATCTCGACGTTGTCGCCCGGCATCACCATCTCGGTCCCCTCGGGGAGGTTGGCGATCCCGGTCACGTCGGTGGTCCGGAAGTAGAACTGAGGCCGGTAACCGGAGAAGAACGGAGTGTGACGACCACCCTCCTCCTTCTTCAGGCAGTAGACCTCGGCTTTGAACTTGGTGTGCGGCGTGATCGAGCCGGGCTTGCAGAGAACCTGGCCGCGCTCGATCTCCTCGCGCTTGGTGCCGCGGAGGAGGCAGCCGACGTTGTCGCCCGCCTGACCCTCGTCGAGGATCTTGCGGAACATCTCGACCCCGGTGACCGTGGTTTTGCTGGTCTCGGGATGGATGCCGACGATTTCGACCTCGTCGCCGGTGTTGACGACGCCCTGCTCGATGCGGCCGGTGGCGACGGTGCCGCGGCCGGTGATCGAGAAGATGTCCTCGATCGGCATCAGGAAGGGCTTGTCGAGCTCGCGAACCGGCTCCGGGATGTAGGAGTCGAGCGCCGCGGCCAGCTCGAAGACGGCCTTCTGGGCCTCCTCGTCGCCTTCCAGCGCCTTCAGCGCCGAGCCTTTGATGATCGGCGTCTCGTCGCCGGGGAAGTCGTACTCGTCGAGGAGTTCCTTGACCTCCTCCTCGACCAGCTCGACCAGTTCGTCGTCGTCGACCTGGTCGATCTTGTTGAGGAAGACGACCACGTGCGGGACGTTGACCTGGCGGGCGAGCAGGATGTGCTCGCGGGTCTGGGGCATGACGCCGTCGGCGGCGGAGACGACCAGGATCGCGCCGTCCATCTGCGCGGCGCCGGTGATCATGTTCTTGACGTAGTCGGCGTGGCCCGGGCAGTCGACGTGGGCGTAGTGCCGGTTGTCGGTCTCGTACTCGACGTGGGAGGTCGCGATCGTGATCCCGCGTTCCTTCTCCTCCGGAGCGTTGTCGATCTCGTCGAAGCTATGCGCTTCGGCACCGCCCACGGTGGAGAGCGTTTTCGTGATAGCGGCCGTAAGCGTCGTCTTGCCGTGGTCGATGTGACCGATCGTGCCGACGTTCACGTGCGGCTTATCGCGCTCGAATTTCTCCTTGGACATCTCTCTCCGTTTCGCCTTTCGAAGTCGTGTTCTGTCTGGTCTAGCTGCTTGAGTCTCGTGGGCGGACTTTCCGCGGAAGGTTTTACCTGCCTGCGGGCAACCCGGGAAATATAGCCAGGTTCAGTGCCCGTCCGCGGTTGGCCTCATGAGGCTGCACCAACCGGGTCTCCTGAGCGGTGCTCGACGATCTCCTCGGCGATGTTGCCGGGGACCTCCTCGTAGCGCTCGAACTGCATCGTGTAAGTCGCTCGTCCCTGGGTCATCGACCGCAGTTCCGTCGCGTAGCCGAACATCTCGCCCAGCGGGACGTAAGCCTGAACGGCAAGCGCGTTTCCGCGCTGGTCCTGACCCTGGACTTTGCCGCGGCGCCGGGAGAGGTCGCCGATCACGTCGCCGAGGAAGTCCTCCGGGGTCACGACCTCGACCGCCATCACCGGCTCGAGCAGGACCGGGTTGGCCTTGCGCGCGCCCTCCTGGATCGCCATCGAACCGGCGATTTTGAAAGCCATCTCCGAGGAGTCGACGTCGTGGTAGGAGCCGTCGACGAGTTCGGCTTTGACGTCGACCATCGGGTAGCCCGCTTTGACGCCGTTTTCCAGCGCCTCGCGCATCCCCTGCTCGGCCGGGCCGATGAATTCGCCCGGGATCACGCCGCCCTTGATTTTGTTCTCGAAGACGAAGCCCTCCTCGGGCGCCGGCTCGAGGTTGATGACGACGTGGCCGAACTGACCGCGACCGCCGGTCTGGCGGACGAAGCGCGCCTCGACCTTCTCGACCCGCTTGCGGATCGTCTCGCGGTAGGCGACCTGGGGCTTGCCGACGTTCGCCTCGACTTTGAACTCGCGCAGCATCCGGTCGACGATCACCTCGAGGTGGAGCTCCCCCATCCCGTGGATCAGGGTCTGGCCGGTTTCCTCGTCGGATTCGATCCGGAAGGTCGGGTCCTCCTCGCCGAGGCGCTGCAGGGCGTTGCCCATCTTCTCCTGGTCGGCCTTGGTTTTCGGCTCGATCGCGACCGCGATCACGGTCTCGGGGAATTCGATGCTCTCCAGCGCGATCGGCGCGTCGGGGGCGGCGAGGGTGTCGCCGGTGCCCGTTTCCTTGAGCCCGACGCCGGCGCAGATGTCGCCCGCGTAGCACTCGTCGATCTCCTCGCGGCTGTTGGCGTGCATCATCAGCAGGCGCCCGATTCGCTCGGTCTTGCCGGTTTTCACGTTGAGGACCCGGCCGCCTTTCTCGAGCTTGCCCGAGTAGACGCGGAAGTAGGTGAGCTTGCCGACGTAGGGATCGGACATGACCTTGAAGGCGAGGGCCGAGAAGGGAGCGCTGTCGCTGGCCTCGCGCGTGTCCTCGACGTCCTCCGCCTGGCCCTTGCCGGCGGGGACGACGCCGGTCACCGGCGGCACCTCGAGCGGCGAGGGCAGCAGTTCGACGATCGCGTCGAGCAGCGGCTGCACACCCTTGTTCTTGAACGAGGTGCCGCAGAGGACCGGGGTGACCTTGGTCGAGAGGGTGGCCTTGTGCAGGGAGGCGACCAGCTTCTCCTGCGGGATCTCTTCCTCGCCGAGGAAGGACTCCATCAGCTCTTCGTCGTAGTCGGCGCAGGCTTCGATCAGCTGGGTCCGGTATTCCTCGGCCTGGCCCTGAAGGTCCTCGGGGATCTCGATTTCCTCGTAGGCGGCGCCCAGCTCGTCGGTCCAGATCAGGCCTTTCATCTTGATCAGGTCGACGACGCCTTTGAAGCCTTCCTCGGCGCCGATCGGCAACTGGATCGGCAGCGGGTTGGCGCCGAGCCGGTCCTTCATCGTCTCCACCGAGTTGAAGAAGTCGGCGCCGGTGCGGTCCATCTTGTTGATGTAGGCGAAGCGCGGGACCCCGTACTTGTCGGCCTGCCGCCAGACGGTCTCCGACTGCGGCTCGACCCCGGCGACGGCGTCGAAGACGGCGATCGCGCCGTCGAGCACGCGGAGGCTGCGCTCGACCTCGACGGTGAAGTCGACGTGGCCGGGCGTGTCGATGATGTTGATCCGGTGGTCTTTCCAATCGCAGGCGGTCGCAGCCGAGGTGATCGTGATCCCCCGTTCCTGCTCCTGCTCCATCCAGTCCATGACCGCAGCGCCCTCGTGGACCTCGCCCATTTTGTGGGTACGCCCCGTGTAGTAGAGGATGCGCTCCGTCGTCGTCGTCTTGCCGGCGTCGATGTGCGCCATGATCCCGATGTTCCGGGTTTTCTCCAGTGGAAAGCTGCGTGCCATGGTTCCTAAGTTCAGTAGTCGTGATAAGCCGCAAAAAAAGGCCCCAGGGGGCCCGGCGAAGCGTCCTGCGAAAAAACAGCGAAAACTGCCTGAGCGACGGGCGATGATAGCAGCGGCGCGCCGCTGGTCCCGACAGGTCGACAGAGTCGGCAACCGGGGGCTGGAGCGGGCCTATCCACCGCTGCTCCTCGCCTGGCACCGCGGGAGCAAGGAGGCGCAGCGGGGAGCCGCTTGGCTGGGACCGCGACTGCGGCCGTTGCTGGCCCTCTTCTTCCGCGCGATCGCAACCGGGGAGCGCTGGGTGCGAGGGACCTGCTCGCTGCTGGTGCGGGCGGCGACCGCGGCCAGCGGACGCATCACTCCCAGCAGAGCTGCTGCCTTCGTCGTCTTCGCCGCCGGCGCCTGCCTTGTCGCCTCCCAGTTCATCGACTACCGCGCGGTCGAGATCGGCCAGCCGGGGTACGCCGGGCTGCCGGACGTCGCCAAGGTTCCGACGACGGACGCGCGGACGGCCGGCGCCGCTCACGCCTACCTGTTGGTGCCGGTGGGCCTGGCGGCGGCGGCGCTGGGGCTGCTGGCGATGCGGCGGGAAGCGCGGCGCCTGGGGCTGCTCGTCGCCGCCCTCGGGCTGCTCTCGCTCGCCGTGATCCTCCTCGTCGACCTCCCCCACGGGCTCGACGAGGGAACCCAGACCTCCCGCTTCGCCGGCGCCTCGGCGGTGCTCGAGGACGGCTTCTATGCAGAGCTCGCCGCAGCCGGGGGGATGGTTTTGGCCGGACTGCTCTACTATGCGCGGCCGTGCCGAATACGAATCAGCTTGTCAGGAAGGGCCGCAAGCGCCCGAAGAAGAAGACCGCGACGCCGGGCCTCAAGTCGGGCCAGGGTCGCAAGAAGCGCGTAGCCGCCCCGCAGAAGCGCGGCGTCTGCACCCGTGTCGCCACGGTGACGCCGAAGAAGCCGAACTCGGCGCTGCGCAAGATCGCCCGTGTGCGCCTGACCAACGGGATGGAGGTCACCACCTACATCCCGGGCGAGGGCCACAACCTGCAGGAGCACTCCGTGGTCCTGATCAGGGGTGGTCGCGTCAAGGACCTGCCGGGCGTCCGCTACAAGGTCGTCCGCGGCACCCTCGACGCAGCCGGTGTCTCCGACCGCAAGCAAGCCCGCTCCCGCTACGGCGTCAAAGCTTCGTAATGCCACGCCGCTCCGCCGCACAGATTCGGCCGATCGAGCCGGACGCCAGGCACCGCAACCGCCTCGTCCAGCAGCTGATCAACAAGGTCATGTCCGACGGCAAGAAGAGCCTCGCCGAGCGGATCGTCTACGACAGCCTCGCGATCGTCGGCGAGCGCACCGGCGAGGACCCGGTGGAGACGCTGGAGGCGGCGATCAAACAGCTGACCCCGGTGCTGGAGGTCCGCTCCCGCCGCGTCGGCGGCGCCACCTACCAGGTCCCGGTCGAGGTTCCGGCCCGCCGCGCCCGCACCCTGGCGGTCCGCTGGCTGGTCCAGTTCGCCCGTCAGCGCCGCGAGTACTCGATGGCCGAGCGCCTCGCCGCCGAGATCCTCGACGCCAATCAGCAGCAGGGCAGCGCCTGGAAGCGGAAGGACGACATCTACCGCATGGCGCAGGCGAACAAAGCGTTTGCCCACTACCGCTGGTAGAGGGACGGGGGATGGCCCTCGTTCTGACAAATGACGGCCTAATTAGGCCGTCATTTTGAGTATCCGCCAGCCCGAGGGCCATCCCCCGTCCCTCGGCAGGCCGCTTTTGGCGGTTGATATCGATGGGGTGATCAGCTTGTTCGGGTGGGAGGAGCGGCCGCCGTTTTCGCAGATCCAGCTGGTCGACGGGATCCCGCACTGCATCTCGCTGCCGGTCGGCGACCGGCTGCTGCGTCTCTCGGAGCGCTTCGAGCTGGTCTGGGCGAGCGGCTGGGAGGACAAAGCGAACTTCTACCTGCCGCAGCTCCTCGGCCTGCCCGAGCTGCCCCACGTCACCTTTGACGTCGCCGCCCGCAGCGGTGACGCCCACTGGAAGCTGGCGGCGCTGGAGGCCTACGCGGGAGATCGCCCGATGGCCTGGATCGACGACAACTTCGACGCCAGCTGCTACGAGTGGGCCGAGCAGCGGGCGGCGGCGACCCTGCTGGTGCCAACCGAGCCGCAGCTCGGCCTCGAGGAGGGGCACGTCGAGGCGTTGAGCGCCTGGGCCACCTCTCTACACTGATCCAGGTGACGGGGTTCTGGCCGATCTTCTTCCTCCTCGTGGTGCTCAAGATTCCGGTCTTGGGATCGCTCTGGCTCGTCTGGTGGGCGGCCAAGCAGCACGACGAACCGGCAGCGGCCGACGAGGACAGCGGCGGCTCCAAGCGGCGTCCGCGGCCGCGACTGCCCCGGGGTCCACGTCGTGGCGGTCCCCACGGCGGCGGTGCGGCGATGCCGGTGCCTCCCTGCCCACCCGGCGGGCGCACCCGCGTGGTCAAGCCGGCTGCGCAACCCGCTTTCGCTCGCGCCGGATCTCGCGCAGGTAAGGATGGAAGTCAACCTCGACGGTATGACGCTTAGAGGCAACGAAGCGCTTCCTCATCTTCCTTTCTTCCCGCGCTATCTCACGCTTCATCTCCCCCGCCGGCGGTAGCGTCCCGCCGCCGCCGAGCAGGTCGGCGACCCATTCGCACTGAGCCTCGGCGAGGGGCATGATCGGGCCCAGCGGCTGGATGAAGCCGATGAAGTAGAGGCCGGGGCGCTCGACCGAAACGACCCGCCGGTACAGCGGCAGCCGGTTCTCGGGCGCCGCGAAGACCTTCGGGTCGAAGAACGGGAAGGTGATCTTGTAGCCGGTGCAATAGACGACGAGGTCGATCTCCTCCTCGCTGCCGTCGACAAAGCGGATGGTGCGCCCCCCCGTGAAGCGGTCGATGTTGGGCTTGACGGCGATGTCGCCGTGACCGAGCCGGGGCAGGAGCTCCGAGGAGACGGTCGGGTGCGCCTCGAACAGCTTGTGATCGGGCTTCGGCAGGCCGTAGGAGGTCATGTCGCCGGCCGCCATCTCGAGCCCGCGCATCGCGAAGAAGCGCTGAACCGAGAGGGGCAGGCGCGAGAAGATCGGGTTGGAGACCTCGTCGATCGGCTTGCCGTTCATGTACTTGGGCAGGACGTAGGCGCCGCGGCGAACGGCGAGGAAGGTCTTGTCGGCGATCCGCGAGGACTCGACGGCGATGTCGGTGGCGGAGTTGCCGAGTCCGAGGACGAGCACGCGCTTGCCGCGGAGGACGTCGGGCTCGCGGTAGTGATGGGCGTGGAGCTGCTCTCCAGCGAACTCCTCGGAACCGGGGAAGGCCGGTTCCGGCCAGCGCGGGTCCCAGTGATGGCCGTTGGCGACCAGCACCGCCCGGTAGCGCCCGGTCCGCTCGGCACCGCCCTCACCCTTCGTGGTCACGGCCCAGGCGCCGTCGGCCGGCTCGACTTTCACCACCTCGGTGCGGAAGCTGATCTTCTCCCGCAGCCCGAAGTGGTCGACGAATTCGTCGAAGTAGGCGGCCATCTGGAAATGGTCGGGATAGTCCGGATAGTGGTCGGGCATCGGCAGCGTCTTGAACGCCATCACCCGTCGCGAGGTGTTGATGTGAAGAGTGCGGTACGCCGACGACATCCCGTTGTCGTTCTCGTAGCGCCAGTTGCCGCCGACCTGCGAGCCCTTCTCGAAGCAGTCGAAGGGGATGCCACGCGCGCCCAGGACCTGGGCGGCGACGATGCCGGAGCTGCCGGCGCCGATGATGCAGACCTTCTCCTCAGACTCCATGCGGGCAATCTATAGGACTGGCTGCTCGGCCAGTCTCAGGCGGGAAGGGGTCCTGCGCAGTTCCGGGGAAGCGACTCCACACACGAAAAGGCCGGGGGCGGGGACCCTCGGCCTTTTTCGCATGATTCGCAAACTCAAGTGAAAGGGAGACTCAGATGATGCAGTACTTATTTACCCACTTCCACGGCGAGGGCGCATCCGTATCTCCCCTCACTCCGAGGTTCAAGGGAGTACGGACTGCAGCGCGGTGACCTTCTCCTCCCCTTACACACAGAAAGGCCGAGGGTGGTGGTCCCTCGGCCTTTCTGCATGATTCGCAAACTCAAGTGAAAGGAAGTACTTCAGATGGTGCAGTACTTATTTACCCACTTCTGAGTGGGCTACACATCCGTACTTCGCCGCACCGCTATTTGCTCGATTCTTCGGAGGTCGACTCGATCTCCTGGGCGAGCTCCTCGAGCTCCTCCGCGAAGGAGGTCCCGAAGCCCTCGACCGGAGCCTCGACCCCGTCGACGCCGAGTTCGGCCGCCAGCTCGTCTTCCTCGAGCAGGTCGTCGTCGCTCGGCGGCTCGATCGGTTCCGCCGGCTCGATCGCGACCGTCCGGTAGTGCTTGAGGCCGGTCGCCGCCGGGATCAACTTGCCGATGATCACATTCTCCTTCAGGCCGACAAGGCGATCCCGCTTGCCCTCGAGAGCGGCGTCGGTGAGCACCTTGGTCGTCTCCTGGAAGGAGGCCGCGGAGAGGAAGGATTCGGTCGCCAGCGAGGCCTTGGTGATCCCGAGGATGACCTCCTCGCCTTTGGCCGGGGCACCGCCCTCTTCCTTGACTTTCTTGTTGATCCGTTTGAGGCTGCCGCGGTCCTCCAGCTGACCCGGGAGGAGGCTGGTCGAGCCCTTCGACTCGATCCGCACCTTCTTCAGCATCTGGCGGGCGATCAGCTCGATGTGCTTGTCGTTGATGTCGACGCCCTGGGCGCGGTAGACCTTCTGCACCTCGTCGACGAGATACAGCTCGGTGTCGGTGCGTCCGCGAATCGCCAGCAGGTCAGCCGGGTACAGCGAGCCTTCGTTCAGCTGCTGCCCGACCTCGACCCGATCGCCGTCGGCGACGTGCAACCGGGTCCGCAGCGGGAAGCTGTAGGAGTGCTCCTCCCCGCCCGGCTCGGTGACGATCACTTTCAGCGCTTTGTCGGTTTCTTCGATCGAGACTTTGCCGGCGGCCTCCGCCATCTGGGCCAAGCCCTTCGGTTTGCGCGCCTCGAAGAGCTCGACGATCCGCGGCAGACCCTGGGTGATGTCCTGGCCGGCGACGCCTCCGGTGTGGAAGGTCCGCATCGTCAGCTGGGTTCCCGGCTCGCCGATCGACTGCGCGGCGATGATCCCGACCGCGTCGCCGATGTCGACCATCGACCCCGTCGCGGGTGAGATCCCGTAGCAGGAACGGCACACCCCGGACTCGGCCTCGCACTTGAGGGCCGAGCGGACGGGGACCTTGAACTCGTCATCCCCAAACGCCTCGGCGATCTCTTCGACGTCTTTCAGGGCGATCAGCTGGTTGCGCTTGAGCAGCTCGCGACCGCGTTTGGTCTCGAGCTTTTTCGCCGCCAGTCGACCGATCAGGTTGTCGTTGAGGGACCCGTCGTCCTTGCGGATGACCATCTCGATGTGGTCTTTCGTCTTGCAGTCCTCCTGGCGGACGATCACGTCCTGGGCGACGTCGACCAGGCGGCGGGTGAGGTAACCGGAGTCGGCCGTCCTCAGCGCCGTGTCGGCAAGGCCCTTTCGCGCGCCGTGGGTGGAGATGAAGTACTCGAGGACCGAGAGACCCTCCATGAAGTTGGCCTTGATCGGCCGCTCGATGATCTCCCCTTTCGGGTTGGCCATCAGGCCGCGCATCCCGGCCAGCTGGCGGATCTGTTTGAACGATCCGCGAGCGCCCGAGTTGGCCATCATGAAGATCGGGTTCAGCTCTTCGAGGTTGTCCTCCATCGCCTGCGCGACCTCGTCGGTGGCCCGGTTCCAGTGCGTCGTCACAGCCTCGTGACGCTCCTCGGCGGTGATATAGCCTTCGTCGTACTGCTGCTGGATCGCCGCGGTCTCCTTCTCGTAGCGATCGAGGATCTCCGGCTTCTCCGGCGGCGAGACGACGTTGTTCTTGGAGACCGTGATCCCGGCCTGGGTCGCGTAGTGGAAGCCCAGGTCCTTGAAGGCATCGAGCACCTGCGAGACCGCCGGCGCCCCGTAGGCCTCGACCAGGTCGGAGACCATCTGGTTGATGTCCTTCTTCTTCAGCGAGCGGTTGACGAACTCGTACTGCTCGGGATCGAAGTCGTCTTCCAGTGCTTCGGCGAGCGCGCGCTCGATCTTTTCGTTGAAGATGATCCGCCCGACCGTGGTCAGGAAGTGCTCGTGCCCGGCCCGCCGGAACTCGGCTTTGTCGTGCAGCTTGCAGCCGCCGTTCTCGTAGACGAGCTCGGCCTCCTGCGCGGAGCGGAACACCTTCACGTTCGGCCCGGCGCCGTTGCCGCCCTTGCCGGCCTTCAGGTCCTCGTCGATCCACGCCAGCTCATCCGCTTCCGGCCCGTAGGTCAGGTAGTAGATGCCGAGGACCATGTCCTGGGTCGGGGTCGCCAGCGGCGCCCCGTGGGCGGGCGAGAGGATGTTGTTGGCGGAGAGCATGAGGATCCGCGCCTCGGCCTGAGCCTCGGCCGAGAGCGGCACGTGGACCGCCATCTGGTCGCCGTCGAAGTCGGCGTTGAAGGCATGGCAGACCAGGGGGTGAACCTGGATCGCCTTGCCCTCGACCAGGACCGGTTCGAAGGCCTGGATGCCGAGACGGTGCAGGGTCGGCGCCCGGTTGAGAAGGACCGGGTGCTGGTGGATGACTTCCTCCAGCACGTCCCAGACCTCCGGGATCATCGACTCGACCATCTTCTTCGCGGCCTTGATGTTCTGAACCGCTTTGCGCTCGACCAGCTGGGCCATGATGAACGGCTTGAAGAGCTCGAGCGCCATCAGCTTCGGCAGGCCGCACTGGTGCAGCCGCAGGTTCGGGCCGGAGACGATCACCGAACGGCCCGAGTAGTCGACGCGCTTGCCGAGCAGGTTCTGGCGGAAGCGCCCCTGCTTGCCCTTGAGCATGTCGGAGAGCGACTTCAGCGGCCGGTTGCCGGGGCCCGTGACCGGGCGCCCGCGGCGGCCGTTGTCGAACAGCGCGTCGACCGCCTCCTGCAGCATCCGCTTCTCGTTGTTGACGATGATCTCGGGGGCGCCGAGGTCGAGCAGCCTTTTCAACCGGTTGTTGCGGTTGATCACCCGGCGGTAGAGGTCGTTGAGGTCGGAGGTCGCGAAGCGGCCACCGTCCAGCTGGACCATCGGGCGCAGCTCCGGCGGAATCACCGGCACCGCGTCGAGGATCATCCAGTCGGGCTTGTTGTCCGAGTGCAGGAAGGCGGAGGCGACTTTCAGCCGCTTCACCGCGCGCGCCTGTTTCTGGCCTTTGGAGCTGTTGATGATCTGCTCCAGTTCCTCGCAGTCGGCTTCGAGGTCGACCTGCTCGAGCAGGTCGCGCACCGCTTCGGCACCCATGCCGCCGCGGAAGTACTCGCCCCAGCCGAACGGGGAGCCGAACCGGTCCTTGAGCTCACGGAAGACCGTCTCGTCGTTGATGACGTCCTTCGGCTTCATCTCCGTGAAGATCTTCCAGACCTCCTGCATCCGCTCCGCGGCCTCTTCGAGGTAGGCCTCGGTGTCGGAGATCTCGGCGTCGAACTGTTTGCGCAGTTCTTTGATCATTTTCGCCCGGTCGTCGTCTTTGAGCTTGCGCAGCTGCGCCGCGGTCAGTTTCAAAGAGTCGGCCCAGATGTGGTCTTCGTCGTCGAACTTGTCCTGGCTGCCGTCCTCCAGGTAGGCGATCCGGCGCTCCAGCGACTCGTTCAGCTCCTGCGTCCGTTTCTGTTTTTCGGACTCGTAGGAGTCGACGACTTTTTTGACCTCTTTCTCCAGTTTCCCGACGTCCTTGTCGCGGGCCTCCTCGTCGACCCAGGTGACCATCGAGGCGGCGAAGTAGAGGACCTTCTCCAGCTCTTTCGGAGCCATGTCGATCAGGTAGCCGATCCGGCTCGGAACGCCCTTGAAGAACCAGATGTGCGAGACCGGGGAGGCGAGGTCGACGTGCCCCATCCGCTCGCGGCGGACCTTGGAGCGGGTCACCTCGACGCCGCAGCGCTCGCAGACGATGCCCTTGTAGCGGACGCGCTTGTACTTGCCGCAGTAGCACTCCCAGTCCTTGGTCGGACCGAAGATGCGCTCGCAGAAGAGCCCGTCTTTCTCGGGCTTCAGCGTCCGGTAGTTGATCGTCTCGGGCTTCGTGACCTCGCCCCAGCTCCAGGAGCGGATCTTCTTCGAGGACGCGAGCCCGATCTCGATCGCGTCGAAATTGTTGATGTCGATCATCAGTCCTCCACCTCGGCCGGTGCGGCCTCTTCGGTTGCCCCGGCACCATCACCATCGGTTCCAGCCTCGCCCTCGGCGACCACCTGCTCCTCCTGCTCGTCGGCGGCTCCGTTGGAGGAGTCGGCGCGAACGCCGGTCAGGTCCATGCCCAGCTCCTCGGCCGCTTTCAGCAGGTCGTCTTCCTCCTCGGAGATCTCGACGTCCGAGCCCTCGGAGACGACGTTCGCGTCGAGCGAGAGGCTCTGGATCTCCTTCAAAAGCACTTTGAAGGACTCCGGGATCGAGGGCTCGGGGATGTTCTCGCCCTTGACGATCGCCTCGTAGGCCTTGACGCGCCCGACCGTGTCGTCGGACTTGACCGTGAGCATCTCCTGCAGGGTGTAGGCGGCGCCGTATGCCTCCAGCGCCCAGACCTCCATCTCGCCGAAGCGCTGACCGCCGAACTGCGCCTTGCCGCCCAGCGGCTGCTGGGTGACGAGCGAGTACGGGCCGGTCGAACGGGCGTGGATCTTGTCGTCGACCAGGTGCAGCAGCTTGAGGATGTACATGTAGCCGACCGTCACCTTGCCCTCGTAGGGCTCGCCGGTGCGGCCGTTGTACAGCTGCGCCGTACCCGAGGCGCGCGCGCCCGGACGGGCGCTCTTGTCGACCCCGAGGTCGATGCCGCGGTCTGCGTTCTCGTCGCTCCAGCTGACCAATGCCTCGTCGACGTCCTCGACGGTGGCCCCGTCGAAGACCTGCGTCGCCACGTAGACGCGGCCGTCGCCGTCGCTGGAGTGGGCCTGCTTGTAGGCCTCGGAGCCGTCGTCGTACCAGCCGTTCGCCGCGACCCAGCCGAGGTGGGTCTCGAGGATCTGGCCGATGTTCATCCGGCTCGGCACGCCGAGCGGGTTGAGGATGACGTCGACGGGGGTGCCGTCGGCCAGGTGGGGCATGTCCTCCTCGGGCACGATCTTCGAGATCACACCCTTGTTCCCGTGGCGGCCGGCGAGCTTGTCGCCCTCGGCGATCTTGCGCTTGGTCGCGACGTAGACGCGGACCAGGTCGTTGACGCCGGGCGGCAGGTCGTCGCCGTCGTCGCGGCTGAAGGTGAGGACGTCGATGACGACTCCACCCTCGCCGTGCGGCACTTTCAGCGAGGTGTCGCGGACCTCGCGCGCCTTCTCCTTGAAGATCGCGCGGATCAGCTTCTCCTCGGCGGTCAGCTCGGTCTCGCCCTTCGGCGTCACCTTGCCGACCAGGAGGTCGCCGGACTGCACCTCGGCGCCGACGCGGACGATGCCGCGCTCGTCGAGGTTGCGCAGGCTCTCCTCGGAGCGGTTGGGGATGTCGCGGGTGATCTCCT
>Ga0247774_1000079_pt1 | contig 43931 bp, 29 predicted proteins | sample UWRJL001104B6_FD_179933 | JGI IMG/M metagenome (GOLD analysis project Ga0247774, IMG submission 179933) | Plant litter microbial communities from Arlington Agricultural Research Station in Wisconsin, United States - UWRJ-L001-104B-6 | ecosystem: Environmental > Terrestrial > Plant litter >...
AGGGGCGCCGACCGCCGGCATCCGATGCGATGTTAACGGGCCCGCCAAGGTCCGACCCGACCCTCTGCCACCAGTAGGTCTGCCGGTAGCGAGTTGGCGAGTAGGGCCCTACCCAACTGTATGTAGTGGGGTCAATTCAGGGTCTGGTGACTCTGGTCCCTTGCTGCTGTCAGCCCCATCTCGCGTTGTCCAGTGTCAACAGTTGGCAATCCTTGGTACTTCGATATACAGGCGAGATTCACAGTTCGTTGTTTCACTGTTTCACCTCTCTCTGGAGCTCCATAATCAACAACTTTATCGACAGGCGTCGGCTGAGCACACAAGATGCGATTTTCTCCCGCGTTCAATGGTAAGCAGAAGATATCCAGGTAGCATATTCATACTCGATGATGACGAATACCTGCCAAGAGAGGCGAGCATGGTACTGACATGCCTCTTACAGCCACATGGGAATGTACAGCTAGCCAGGATGGGAAATTTATTGCCACGCTTCACCCTTTACGCGTCGTGGTTCGCTCAGTGCAGACTCTCAAGGTTGTCAACGAGTTCAACCTTCCTGCCGATCTGCCCGGCGCTGTTTCGACCTTTATGTGGTCACCGTCATCCCTGAAGCTACTTTTAGTTGCCGGGCACCAGATGCACGTCGTGTCGGCCCTCGACACCGCATTCCACGCCACCATTCGCTTCCCGGCCTCGTTGGCTTCGAAACCAAGCCTTGTTAGCTTTGGTCCCGATGACGACACCGTCTGCGTCTGCTCTTCTTTCGGACTCAAGTTCGCCCTGTACAACTTGGCAACGGGCAAAGTAGCGGAAATTAGCAACCCCAAATTCCACCAAGCTTCGACCGCGACAAAGGGTTTCTCGTTTCGGCAAGGCTCGTCGCATCTTGCTCTCTTGACTCGAAGTTCTGGCCGAGACTTAATCAGCATTCATTGTCCTAGGACGAGCGAATTGCAGCGATCCTGGCATCCGGACGTGGTGGATGCCCAGGGCCTGGCCTGGACATCGGGGGGGCGCTGGCTCCTCGTGTGGGAGTCTGCAGCTCATGGACACAAGCTGCTGTTCTACACGGCAGACGGTCACTTGTTCCGGACCTGGAACGGACCGCAGGATTCGAATTCTGCCCTCAGCCACATGGAGCTTGGCGCCGGCATCAAGCAGTGTCACCTCAGCCCAAATGGGACAAGGGCGACTGTTTGTGATTACACAAGGATGGTGTACGTCATGGATACTACAGCGCCAGCGGCCGAAACAATGAGGCTGCACCACCCTACCGGCGCCATCAAGCCAAGAGACTCTCTTCAGGTACCTGATTGTGTTTGGCTGCAAGGAGATAGCGGACCAGTGCTGACAAAGGCGCTGCCTAGATCTGGCAAGAGCAATTGCCACAGCCACAGATACACGGAAGCTCGCAGCGACCATTTGTGCGAATGACACAGCCCATCTCTCCGCCAGGTCGACCCACGCGCAGTGGCGTATCAAGCGAGTTGGCCTTAGGCGGAGTCTCTGCAGCCTTCGACTCCTCATCAGCGCTCGTGGCTACCAGGATGGAGGACAATCCTAGCACGGTCTGGATCTGGGACACTTCAGCGGCCGAGCTCAGGGCTGTTCTTATATTTCACTGTTCAGTAGCCTCGGTCCGGTGGCATCCGTCCATGCACGAACTCCTCCTAGTTTCGTGCCAGGACGATAAGGAGACGCTTGTCTTCGTTTGGGATCCGCTGTCGGCTGGGCCCAACTTTGTCGACTGTGCACAGCATCTGCTTTGCAGGCAACAGAGCAGCAACCCGGACAAGATACATGCCTCGTGGGTGGATCTGGCGCCAGAAGACACCATTTTAATGCTCATCAGCAACGGCCGCTCTCTTCTCGTGTCCACATCCGACTCGGACAATTCTCATCTAGCCTGGCATGATTCTAATCTGAGTGTTGGGGCGTCAACGGAGGACTTGGTGCTGGAGACTGCGGGTACGGATGACGACGCATCTGAAATGGACGACACCTTTTCCTTCAAGAGAACGCCCCGCTGACGGATCCGGAGCATTCGTACATTGACCTAATGCGACGAACGATTGCAGATACCGCAGGCAATGACAAGACACAAGCTCAAAGGCAAGGAAGCCGATGCTGTCGGTTCTTTGAGAGAATTTCCAAAGCGCTTTATTTGTCACCTGCTCACTTGACATAGGATAGGCGCTGTCCGTGCTATTGTCATGGAACAGACAGCCACCACGACAACGGTCTCACGAACTTCATAGCATACCTGAAATTGCTCAGCCCAATCAATCATGATATCAGCGCACTTCGATACGGGATTTGGACAGCCAGCTAGTCCAGTATTGCTACTACCGGAAGCGCGCAGCATGTCGAATAGCAAGTTACCGAGAACGTGGCGAGTGGAGAGCCGACCGACGAGCAGTTACATGGTGAGGGCATGCAGTGGTACATGCATATGCGGGAGTCGACCTCATTTACAGTCCCTGTCATGCCAGAGGTGTTTCCTACTGGTCGAATAGCATGCGTGTGCCATTCACAATGGTTAGCGCAGAGGCTGACTAACTGTCTTCTGCCTTGGGGGAGACGTATCTCTGCTCACAGTCAAAGTATTCCTGGTTGATTGCTCTGTTGGCCATTTTTGGGATGTAGATGTCATGCCGACAAATGTCGGTCCGGTCGAGGAAACCAACGAGGAGCGAAGCCGACAGTTTCTCAGGCATCGACTTCCGAGCACCAGCCCCGGGCGTTTCTGTTGCGTACATGACAGGAATGGGGAATGCACACGAAGCGCACATCTGGATCAGGATCCACGCCAGCCATGCTTTCACATCTCCCCTAGTCTCCCGGTCCCGCGGGCTGGGCGAGGCATTATGTCCTGATAGTTTCCTCGTCGGCCATGCGTCTGTTCCCGTGTTCAGATGTAGTGCTCTAGCTCCTTCAACTTTGCTCTGGAACAACTTGTGGCTGCTCTACGCCCTCTGCCTCTGAACAGCCTCATCGCGACCACCTATGCAAATACGATTTATCGTCGACGTACCGCTAAAGTACACACTCCTGAGCCCAGTACGACTGGGGATCACATTCTTTGTCGAAGGCAAACCCAGAATCGCTAGCCTTGCCACCCTAGAACCGAGCAAAATGTCTCGTCCCACAAAGGGTGCCCCTATGGAGACGGAGTTGAAATATTTTCCACCGGGCAACGTGACGGGACTCTACCATGTGCCATTCTGCAATGTAAGTGCGAATGGCAGACACCATTCAGATGGGGACAACAACTCGCTAACATGTAGCAGATCCCCAGGGGTTATATTTGGAAACATATCAAGGACTTCCTGAGGCCTTGTCTGGGCAGCGATTCCCACCTGTATGTTGAAGTGTTCGCAAGAAGCTATAGCGGGTGGGCTCGTGTGAAGCATCGCAGGAATTTCGACGCCTTGGTTGGTATGTAGATAGCATGGCCTCGCTAAAGGGCCGGTGGCACTAACGACAAAAACCGTGATAGAATACCTGGACAAGACGCCATTGGAAGGCAGGTTTCTTTTCTACGACAAGCGGAACGGCAACGAGTTCATGCACATCAGGGTCGTGTTGGACCTGAGCGGGTCTGGCTTCGACAGGTCGCAGTGGACGAAAGTCATGAATGCTTCGTATCAATCGAACGTCAAGGACAGAGGACTTATTTACGATCCTCGCCACTTCCCCGAGACTTCGCCAGTCAGCTTCGGTGAGCACTACCAAGGCACCGAGTATAGCAGCAATCAGACTGCCGGCTATGCGCCGTCACAATATGCGCACCAGGCGCAAACGCACAACGTTATGACGCTGCAGCAGGGGCAGTATCAAGAATCCAGCTACCGGCAGCAATCCAACTACCCGGCCGAATACAAAGTTGACTACCACGCCAGCTACCAGCCAGGCTACCGGCCGGACACGTACCAGCACTCGAGTCTTCCTAACAATCACCCCATGGCAGATCAAAACCCCAGCTGTGGTGGCGGTGGTGGCTTCACTTCGCCCACCTACTTTCCTAGCACAGGCGAGTCGTCGTTGCAGGGCGCCTGGCTGGCAACTCTTGGCGCCTCCAGTGCTTTGCACTCTCAGCAACCTGAACCCGAACTCGAACCTACCCCTAGGGGAATGGTGCCACTAGTCTACAAAAAAGTTGTTTTTATGGGGCTCCCTCGCAAATATGACAAGCCGGAATTAAGGGAGTTTGTTTACCGCATCGTCGGTGAGCAAGATGCCAAAGGCCGCAAGCGGAATATTTCGCTTGTCATTCTCCCTCATCCGGACGGGGGCTTCAAAGGACACGCCTACGGTATCTGCCGCGACGAGGTAGAGGCCGCTGAAGTCACGGAAAGAGTGCACGGCCAGAGATTCAAGGGTTCATGTATCAGGGTCCAGGTAACACAGGAGGGTATATCACAGGACGGGACATCAAACAAAAACAAGACAAGGCCACTGGGCTCTAAACAAGGGGAGAAGGGCAGGGAGAGGGACAAGGGGAGGAGTAAGGTGATGGGCAAGGGTAAGGGCAAGTGGGAGGAGATGGACGCTGAATACTTCGACGTCAGAGAACCGGTTGTGGTGGACGGGACTTCCAAGACAGCTGCCGAAGCTTCTTCATTCAAGAGGAAGGGCAAGGGGAAGAGCCACGACTACAAGCTCGTGGATCGCACTCGGAGGCCTTGATTTACTCGCATCTTCTGAGCAGAAACGTCTCGGGGAGGCATGTTTGCTTCCGCCGGGTGTTTCTCTGATCCAGGGTAATTTTGCCTACCCCTCCCTTGTCTAGTGGCTTGCCATCTAAACCGGAAATCCCACTCCAACGTTTCCTCGAATACAAATTGAGCCGAGCCTCCGCTGCGCCCATTCACACTAATAGCAATGTAATAAATGGCTTTTTATTCCTGAACTTACCATCATACCATGACAAATAAGCACGAACACACCTCCTCGGTACACTCCAAGCAGTAGAGCTACTACAAAGATAGAAGGCCGCAAACGAGACCGCCCGCACAGGGCGGCCCGAGATTCTATCACTTGTCAAACGCGATATCGTTCGGCCTCGTAGGTGGCACACCAATGTCTTGTCGGCCTAGGCGGAGGTGTCCCAGAGCACTCCTCTGACACCGCCGGCATTGCCGCTTTGAGGCGGTTGCATCTGTCAAACACCCAAGCCGGCGTTTTGTTCGAACCGGTAACTAATCTGATAGAAGGAGCAGGTCGCACATGCCTCGAAGGGCGAGTACTACAAAGCATGTATGCATGCTCCCCTCCATTGCACATCAAGCACGCCCAACCGAAGGGGAAACTCTGGAGCGAAGACTAGACGTTTGGTATTGACCTACCACACGCCCACTTTCGTTTCCAGGCAGGTCTTTGCGGGTTGCATTTCATGGGATGGACCCAAGATCCCATCACTAAACTATCAGCTGAATCTGTATTCGTACGCGGATGTGCCACTGCTTTGTTGGCGATTCATCGGCCTGCTGGCTGGGAAGTTACCGGAATTTAGTGCTTTCCCATGCTTAACACGCTCGGTATTACGTCCGAAATGCATATTCGAACATCGTATATGCTAGCGTCCTTAAATAACCCATGTCAGATGCCGCCGAAGGAAAAAGGCAACGCACGTCCACGTCCTTATCAATTCTATTCGCATGCCGGTCGAGGTAGGAAACGTAGGCAACAACTTCAACCAACTGTCAACCCTACTCAGTAGTAAGTGTACTCCGCAAATGCTCTAGGTCATTGGCAGCTCGGTTCCCACCTGATGTACCCCATTCCGGGGAAGTTGGGGGCTATGTTTGCCTACTACCTAGAACCTGCCTTGAGCTTTCTTTCTATGCTGGTGCTATCACATATTTGCTCCGCTTAGCCTGTTTGATGCCTTCAAGCGCTGATGTACAGGCGCTGCACGGAAGATAGCTGAGGATCGGGAAGGATGAGAGACCTACCAAATCCTACCATAAAGAGTCATGCTTGGCTTTCAGGGTGGCAGGAGACACGTCGGGGTTTAATGGAGGAGGAATGCGCGCCGCCTAGAATGTCCATTAAGGCTGTTTCTCACACGTGTTAAAACGTCTGACCTGCAAGCCCAGTCCAGCGCAATACTCCGGAGTTCTGGACCCTTTTCGCAGCCTTCCCGTCGTCGTATTTGATCTTTGATCTGCTGTCGTCTGCTTCCGTTTCTAGACTTATGCATAATAAAAGTATATTATACCCCTTTTCGGCTGTAGAGTACCAGTCTATTTTAGCTACACTAGGAAATCACGTCGAAGCCTCGTCTCCCGTCTCGGGTTGGATTTCGCCACATAGAATCGTCCATAATGCTACTACGAACAAGAAGATTTCCTTGCCGTGTATTTATTGGTGCGTAGGGCGGGCAAGCAAATCAAAAACCACGGCAGGCGCGTCCTCTGCGCATGCGTGCGTTCTCACCTCTTATTTTCGAAGATACTACCCTTTTCAGAAGTGTCTAAGAGATACACAAACTCGCAACTAGATGCATATCGGGGTGCTAACCCGGCGCCCCGAGTTCGGGGATAGGCAGATCCAAGTCATCGGCTTTCTATGATAGGATGCTGCGCTGCGCGTCTTCGGCGAGTGTAATAAGGTATTGTGACGACGCCTGAGTTGTACTAGTACGACATGCTGTGTCGCACTTGCTCCACAACGAAATTGGATGAAAACAATCAGTTTGCCCTTTGCATATGCCGCATTACCTGTCAAACAACCTCCGGGCAACTGATTGAAATCACCAAAAGAAAAAAAAAACCTCCGGGCAAAGGGAACAAGCAACAAGAGAGAGAGAGAGTTATTGGGCTAGTCATTTCACACAAACGGTTACGTGGGCGCACCACCTGTCAGCTAGTCACTCGCGAGGTTACCAGGCGTTGCCCTACACTTCTAGGGGTTACACAACGAGGTGACAGAGCAGTCAAGACAACGCCTCGATCCCTGTCAGCGCTAAGAGCCACCTATTCGTACTCCACATCAACACCAAGTTCCTGCTCCGGAAAAGGGGACGCAACAATTCCATATCTCATGTAATGCCAGGTACCTGGTTCAAAGCCCAATATCCAGATGGTAGATTCCACTAGAAAGGCTCAGATGACCAAGCTTGAAATCTGATATGCCGAGTGTTAGATGTGCTATCCGTGGATGTTCGAGTCAAGGTTTGGTGCTTCTTTATCATCATCATGAGGGTCGAGTAACAATAGAGAGATAGGGCGTGGAGAATAATGCAGCAGGCCGTGAGCCGGTAACACAACTCTCATTAGTCCCATTCGATACCAAAATGCCCTCGCGTTAAGTTCCTGCTGGACAAGGGGTATAGTGACACTACATAAGTTGTGGACCTGACGTCCACAACCTTAGGCCTTTCAACTCTCTCAAGAGGCCCCAAAATTCATCTTCAGGGCAATAGATGGCCGTCCATCCCCGTCCCCACCGCCAAGCCTCTTCCCCGCCCCGCTATTGGCTCTGCCTTCCTTCCCCAACTTGATCACCTCCTCCATGAAAGACTTCTGTCCCGCACTCATACCCGCCACCACGGCCCGGAAAGAAGGCTGGTCGGCAGCAGCCAGCTCTAGCAGCCTCGCGCTTGTCTCCACGTATATTTCCTTATCCTCGACGCCTCCATCTTCATCCTCATCGTCCTCAGAATGGTCGGCCGCGGCCGACGACGCCCTGGCGAGCAATGCCGGCACAACTAGCGCCATGCCCACAGCCGCTCGCTGGCTCTTGTCCTTGCTCTTGTCCCTCGCCAAGGCGCCGACGTACTGCACCAAGGCCAGGGCAACCTGCCCCCTCGCCTTCTCGGGGTCGCCAGGCTCCGTGTTCGTCACAAAGTTGACCAGCCGGGGGAGAAGGTAGCGAGCGATGCCTTGGTCGGCATGTGTGGGGCATGGCTGCACGAGGAGGGTGCGAATGCAGTTTGCAGCCAATACAGCCGTCTGTGCAGCACACAACACTAATCGTCAGCAAACAGGGTCCCTAATCTACTTTCCCCAATCGTTTCTAGCTTCAACCGTTTCGGAAGTAGTGACTCACCATGCGATCTGTCAAACAGTCTAGGAGCTCCTCTAGATAGCGGCTCACGAGCGGGTCGCTAGCAGGTAGTTCATTCTTGCCACTGGTGAAGAGAATTGTGCTGGCGAGCAAGCAATTCTTCACGCACGCTAAGCTGGTGGGTTCCTCTCTCCGCTGGGCCTTGAGGTAGACGGTGAGGAACCTCCTCAGGCACCCCTGCAGCTGGACGTCGGTGGGGCTGGTTGCATTCTCCGATGGGGCTTTCCTCGACGCCGTCATGCCAGCCACGAATCGCTTCAGCGTGGGGAGGGCCTGCGGCACAATGACGTCCTGGGCGGACGCAGTCGCCAGAATGGTGGCGAATATGTGAATGATGCAGGCGTGCAGATCCGTCTTGATGATGGCGGGGAAGACTGCCGCTGCATCGACTAGGGCGTCGAGGGCGGTCCGCACGAGTAACACAGCCTCCTCGGTCATCTGGTGCCTGACGGGTTGGTTCCCCTCGGCGAGATTGGGCAGCAGGCCCGAAAGAACGAGGACTATGATGCGGGTGAGCTCAAACAGCTGCTCGATATCGTCAGAGAGGTCGGTGCCTTCGGCCTCGTCTTTCTTCCGGGCCGACGGATGGGCCACGCAGAGCGCGCGTGCAATCTCAACAATGACACCCTGGACATGCAACCCGTCCGTCAGGACAAGACGGTCGAGGAGATCCATGGTCTCGGAGAAGATGGCATCTCGGTAGATGGCATGGCCCGAGACGCTAGGATGGAGGATCTTCTTCAGCGCTCGAAGGATAGATAGCGTCTGCTCCTGAAGCGCAAGCGACTCGCTCTGGCTTGGCTTGGTGGCAAGCGCCTCGAAGGCAATGCCAAAGAGGACGAAGAAGAAGGCGACCGGCTCGTCTCTGTAGTTGATGTCGACGCCTCGGGCCTGGCCGTTGGTTGACGGGTCCTGGAGCTCTTTCCCGTCTAGCGCATCAAAGACAAACTCGCTGTCCTGTTCGATGAGGCTCGCAATGGCGTCGACGAGTTTCAGCCACGAATCTTGGTAGAATTTCAGCAGCGTCTCCCGATTCAGGGCAGAATAGATTGTGTCTAGGCTCCCGGAAAGAGACGGCGGGCCGAGTGTCATGGAGATGTCGGGCTCGAAGCGCAAGCGGGCGAATTCCCGCAGCGATTCGAGCCACAGAGGCGTCAGCGTGCCAATGTGAGGCTTCAACACCTCCACCAAGTACCGCTGCTCCGAGCTGGCCACCTGCAGCTCGGCCCAGGCCGAGAATACCGACATCTTGACCATGACCTGTGCGTTGGAGCTGAGGCCCTTGAGGTCCCCGATGCTGGCGCTCTCTGTTTCCTTGGAGAAGTTATCCAGTGCTGAGACGAGCGTCTTGAGTATGCGGCCCATGCGGTCAACATCCGTGACGATGCCAGTCGCCACGAAGCCAGCGCACACGCTCACCGCCTCGGACGCCAATTCGGGCGATGAATCCGCGGCAAAGGCCGGTGTCAGTGCAGAGCTGATTTGGGCCTGGTACTGCTCCAGCAGCATTGCCTCCTCGAAGTCAGGATCGGGCGTCTTCCCAAACATCTTCAGCACCGCCCCTATAATCTTCAAGCCCCATATGCGAAGCTCCAAGACGCCCGAGGTCGAGGCTGTGAATGCCATCCGGATCACCTCGGCAATCTTATTCTGCAGCGCCGCTTGCCCTGCCGACTCGCCGTTGGTCACAACATCCTTGGCCACTAGCATGAACATGTCGTTGATGCAGCTCATGGCAAAAGTAGTCACCTGCCATCGAAGCGGCTCGACATCGGCTGCGGCCGCCTCCTTGTCTTCCCTTCCACCACCTGCGAAACCCGCTACCTCCTCATCTTGCAGGTCAGGTACCGCTCCCGTGGTTTTGACTCTCGTGCTCCCATCCTCCTTTGCCTTGGCCCGCGTCATCTTGAAGACGGATTGGAAGCGTTGGAGCCACAGCGCCGTTTCAGCGAGGCACGTCTGGCGCATCCAGTTTCGAATGATATTGCGGATGCCGTCGTGGGAAGGGTCCGTGTCCAGCACAAGCCAGAGCTGCTCCTCGAAACCCTTTTCGGCCGTTCCGATAACATCCTTGGGATCTCTCCGCATTATGTTGAACAGGCCGTCGACGGCCGCGTCTCGTAGCAGGGCGTCATCGCAATTGAGATAGGTCTGCAGGAGCTTGACGTAGTCGGCGAATACCATGTGACCAGGCGCGTATAGAGACAAGTGCTCGAGGCAAGCCAAACCTGCCCGCTGGACGAGGATGTCTTCTTCCTCCTGCAGCTGACCTACGAGTGTGAGCATCAGTTCTCTTGGCTTGGTCGATTCTTGAAGGTCGGGACCGAGAACGTTGACGAGGGAGTCGACGCATCGCGCAATGGCGGCGGCTGTGGACGTCTCCATCTCCAAATTCATGGGTATGGTTGACGCTTGCTCGGCATTGTGCGTATCAGACGCGTACAGCTGGGCGAGCATTCCCAAGGCGCCGGGTACGGAAGGGGCAAAGCTCAGGCCGGCAGCATCGGATACGAGGGCAAGAGCTTCGAGGGCCCAGAAGTGGACCGTGGGATGCGGATCGCTGCACAAGGATACCAGGTAGCCCGAGATGGTCTTGAGGTGGTATCCAGACGCCATGCCGCCAACTTTGCTCTGAATCGCGCCTAGGGCCATTGCACATCCGGCACGCGCGCTGGGTTCTCGATTCAGGACGATGGTGTCTATGAGATACTTGATCTCCTGGTTTGTAAAGGCGTTTCCGCACGCATTGCAGAGCCGCGCCACGGCCGCATAGCCTATGCTACGAACGTATGCATCAGCGTCGATCACGAGGTCACGTAGCATATCTTGGAGCAACCTCTCCACTGCAAGAGCCGTAATGTCGCCCGCCGGGGAGTTGGTTTCCTTGGCGGCGACCCGGAGTGTCGACACCAGGGCTGCCGCAATGTTGACGTTGATGGCTGCTTTTCTCCCGGGATCTCGCTGAAGGGCGCCGGCCGAAGAAAAGGTCTTGATCTGTTCCAAAATGCTCTCCTGAACCTTGGCCGGGGTAAGCGGGAAAACAAAGGCAAACAGCTGAATGGCCAGGTTGATGACCTCGGTGGCAGGCGGATCCGGCAGCAGATCAGACGGGCCCGTCGAGCCCATGTAGAGAAGCGAGGCGTCGTGCTCCAGCGTGCCGCAAACAGGCGACAGTAGGAGCTTGTCGATGGCCTCCTCGGTACTCCAATCCTCCAGAACCGCTATGTCCACCGAGTTTTCAAATTGGCCAGGAAGTTTCCTGACGTTGAAGCCGCGAACCAGTCCGGTGACACCAAATCCGGAATTGTCTCCAACGTCCCAGAGTGTCTCAAAAGTCCCCGCAGCCGTCGCGATGGAGGCGCTCAGAGAGTTGGCTGCGTAGTTCTCGGGGTCGGCGAACAGGGATACGGCCAAGGGGAGGAGGTTGGACTGTAGAAGAGCCTCGCTTCCGCCGGCCGGGCTCATTTTCACCAGCTTGATGTAGCATTGAAGAACCCGACGTTGCACCATCATGTCAATGTCCTGTAGCTGAAGGGCCGGCGTTAGCCTCTGCGAGATGTCGTCGGTGCTTTTCTTGCTAGGCAGGGTCTTGAGGAATGAGGTCGTGTTCTGCAGCATTGTTGCGATTCTTTTGCACACATCAACCGTCAGAAGGCGCTGGTTAGATTGCAGGAATGCTAATATGGATCCCAAGGCACATTCCCTGACATGGGCCAGAAAGGATGCCTCCAGCAAGCTTCGGGCCGCCGTATTGTCCTTGGCAAGGGGTTTTGGCAGCGCATTCTTCCAGAGAAGCAGTAGCTGTGATAGGTGAATCTTGACAAAATTGGGGCCAAGCGACATCAGCCCACCGATGAGGATCCAAGCCACCTGAATCTGTGTGCTGGAGACTCGGAGCTCCGATTGTCCGCTCGATTTGAGTAGGTTCGTCGCCATGGTCAGTACGCGGCTATTTACGTCGACAGATCCATAAAGGGGCCGCAGAGGGCTGGCGCTGAGTGTGGCGGCAAGACCATGTGCAAAGCCGATACACCGCCGCGGCGAATTTCTTCCCGTCCCCAGGTGGGACAATTCGCGGCTGAGACTGTTCATGCAGATGGACAGACAGGGGAGAAGCTGTTGCGGGCAAGCTAAAACGAATGTCTTTAGGCATGACGAGGCGTGTGCTTGTACGGTGTAGCTTGGATGTTGGAGGACTTGCAGCAAACTGTCTCGACATGGCTCGGCAAACGTATTGGCGGCGGAGCCCAAGGCATCGATGAGAGAAGCCAGCGCCCCGAGACATGTGATTAGCGTGTGCTTAGATGGCTCCGGCCGCTCTGCCAGTGTCTGTGGGTAGTCTTTCAGGATGTTGTTGATCAAGGAGCTTGCCACCGATTTTTGATTTGATTCTCCAAGGATCTTGTGGTTGACGATATCATGGAGCACCATGTCCACGATGCTTCTTGAAATCAACAACCTATAGCGGTTATTCGCCACGTTTGAATGGCCAAGAAGGTCGATGGTGAGATTCTCGACGATGGCTAGATAGTTGGATTCGACGACGCTCTCGCCAAGTCGCCTCAAGAGCAGGCCGTAACAAACTCCGATTCCGGCCCGTCCCTTGTTCGACATGGAGGACCGCACGTACTGGTTGGACAGAACCTTCAATACCTCACTGCAAGTCATGGCAAGAGTCTGCGATTTTCTCCCGCCGGGAGCTGGGCTCTGGGACCGCGAGGGGACCTCATCCTCGTCCTCCAGCCCACCAGCTGCTCCCCGTTTGGCCTTGGACTTTTTTGGCTTGGGAGGTGCAATGACAGCCGTGGTACCCGTCTCGGAGTAGCCTTGAACTAGAGCCTCGGCGAAGCAGTCGGCTGCGGCACGGCGGACCTGAGGCGAGGGCGAATCGATGGCTTTGAACACGGCCGACTCAAGCTTGTCAAAATCGCTCGAGCTGCGAAAGTAGGGCATATGCTGGACTAGGCTCTTCAGGCATTTGCATGCCGACACAACGACCAGCCACCCTTTGTCGCTGGCGGCATGGCTCCTAGCCTGCTTCCAGATTTCCCGGGCAATGTTTTCGTCCATGCTCCCCTGCACCATGTTGGCAATCTTCCCGAGTGCCGTGAGGATGGCAGCCCTCAGTCCAGCATTATTCTGCGCCGCTCTGAGAAGCCTCATGAGACTAGTGCAAACAAGTTGGTGTAGCCCAATGGCGCTGTCGCCCGCCGCACCGAACACGTAGCCCAGACAGCTAACAGCCGCGTGCTTTGTCCGAATCTCTGCATCCGACTTGCTCTTTCCCGTCGCCAAGATGGCCACGAGCTCGTTTATGGTTTCGAACAGTAGTTTCCGATCCCCAACGCCGAATATGTGGGCGAGGCACTTTCCCACGTTGTTTCGCACGACCCGTGAGGGTTGCGGATTCTGGAGGTTGATGACATTGAATATTTCTTTCTTGAGGTAGACTTGCTGCGCGCTGCAGTCGTCCTTGGATAAGCCCACCACATGCTTGGTCAAACCCGACACGAACGTAAGCAGGAAGAGCTCTCGCTGCTCTTGGGGAAGAGACTGAAGCTTTTGAACATCAAGCTCCGGCGTTCCTGACTTGCTGAGGTTGGGGGTTGCCCCTGAAATCGCCGCTTCGGCAGACATGATGTTGTGTGCGAGTCGTGAGTGGGGCGGTCGAACGATCGGACGACGAAATTCTCACACATTCGGTTATTCGTTTCTTGTATGCGATATCGAGCAAACAAATTGTCTAATATTAAACCGGCATGGTGTACTAGTTGCGCCAAAGATACCGACGCTGGGAAATTGTTGTAAGGAGATGGCAGTGGGCCGCTGTGGGCGAGGTTCGGGTTAGAGCTCCTGGAGCTCCACTCTCGACAAGGCCGAGAAATCGCTTATTTCTGTCGTTGGGCCTGATGGCTGTTAGCCAATCACTCCGTAAGCTACACCTTGACATGCACGACCTTCATCGTCTGCATCCCCCCCGAAAGCTCGAGCAGGAAAAAGAGTGGGAATCCTATGGACGATTGTCTTTCAAATTTTTTGTACCTTGTTGTCCACGTCATATTTATTTGATTCGGGGCGCGGCCCGATGTCAATTGGCACATCGATTGAAAAAAAAATTGAGTCTCTAAGCTCCCTGGCATGAAAGATGAGAGCTTGGCACCCCGTCCCGTGTCTTCGTCTCTCCCGGCACTTTATAACATCAACTCGGCTCCAGGCTGGACATAATAAATGGTCTAACATCCGACACCGTAAGGGTGCCGTGGATAAAAGGCGCCAGAATTTGTTTCAGGAGCTTGCAACTCAAATCACGCAGGCAGCCAGGGGTATTACTTCTATCAATCTGTTCCGTAGCCTTCTCCGCCGAGGTGGATTTGAGTTCTGACCAGTTTCCAGACGGTGGCGGAGACAAATCCTCTAACCCTGCCTTGGCTTCGGCAATCTCCAGTGCGAAGGCAGCCAATGCGCCAAGTACCCTTATCGATCGCGCCATTGCCCGGGGGATGGGCCGCTCCTTGTCCGGCACAGCGCTCGAAAAGGTCGTGTTGGAGGTAGTCATGCCGGGTGGGATTGCTGTGGTTGTAGAGATGGAGACAGACAGCAAGGGACGCACCCTGCAGGAGGTGAGCCACGCCGTAAAGAAGACGGGCGGAAAGCTTGGCTCCACGCTCTTCTACTTTGACCACCTTGGACGTGTGGCTCTAGACGCCGACGACGCGAGATCAAGAGAGGAAGAGCTGTTCCAATTTGTCCTGGAAGAGAAGGCTCTCGACTTGGATGTCCCAGCCGCAGGTGACAGCGAGGCCGGAGGCTATGCCGTGGTGTGGACAAAGCCCGAGGAGACGGCCAAGGTGGCAAGGTTGCTGAAGGACGAGTTTGGGCTTCAGGCTCGGAGTGCAGACCTGGTTTGGCGTCCAAAAAATGACATGAAAACTTCGTTGCAGTCCGACCAGGATGCTAGCATTCTAAACCAGCTCCTCATTGCCCTTCAGGGCTTCCCGGAAGTAAACGGGACCTTTATGAGTGCGGAAAGGGGCAACGCGTCTCCTGAGATCTGGAGAACGGTACAGGAGAACGTAATCCTACGTTAGCATCTAGAGATTGGAGATTAGAGCCTGTCGGATACTTGTAAAGATAAATTAGAGCTTGTAAGTATACAAGGCGCGTCGAAGCCAGATTCGGCATGAAGTCTGGCTATTAGATCTGCTGTCCAGAACGTAGCTACCAAGCAGGTCCTGCTGCTTGCCCCTGGTCCGCATCAGTGGCCACGAAGGAGCATCTTCACTCTCATTTTCCTCCCGTCAACACATCACCTCTGCTGTATCATCTTCTCGCGCGCCTCTTCCATCTCCTTCTTCAGCCTCTGTCGTGCGACAATCCTTTCGTATTCTGCCTTTATTTCTTCTCTTGTGTGTGGGATTTTATGGCTTTCTTCGGGCTTTGGCCAGAATCCAGGAACGTTGAATCGGTTGTCGAGATTGGTGCCGAAATAGAACATGATCCCAATTGGGAACATGACGTACATTCCAAACTAATCGTCCTCAGGCGTCAGAAAAATTCGCCTTTAAAGTAGCCAGCAACGAGCTTGCCGCATTGCTTGGAAACTCAAACGCGAACGAAGCTCCAGTGCCGGGACCGAAATTCACCTTGAACACTTCTAGATTGAGGCCACCCATTATTGTCGATAAACAGGGGAGTAGTCGATGTATTAGAAACGTTAGGGTACTAGAGTCGTCGAAAACGCGACGGCGCGAGGATTCTCTTTGGTTCGTGATGTTGATCTTGCGACGGAGTCGTCTGTCGTCACAAATATGTTCCCTCGAGCTCGCTCTGCTGCAGATCAATGCCACACTGGGGGAGCCGAAAACCTGTACCAGGCGGCAGCCGCTAATATCCGTGGGTTAGCCGGTGCTTAGTCTACTAGCGACTACGATATGTACCCGAACCCGATCAGCAACCCGAGTGTTATCTTCCCACGATCCTAACAACCATTTCCAGGGCTCTTTTCCCCGTTTGAATCCCGTTCTCAATTGATATTTGGGTTTCCATTCGCCCTCCTCTGGCTTTTCTATATCGTTCAAGGTGCCCCCCCTTCCCTCCTTTGAATATTATCGTTGCGTCATGGATGTTTGGCAGCAGCGATATCGGCTGGTGAATAGCCCTCGATGCCGATATGTTTGGTGACATGCACTCTCAAATTTCTTTCTATGCGGCCGATGTCTAGGTGTCACCATGCATGCATGGTTGTGTCCATATCGATGGTTATTTTCGTTGCCCGATCCCTTGCTGGAGCTGCCCGGACGCCGCATTCTATTGGGACCGCTGGTACCCCTAAGTTTGAGAGCTTGTGCAGCGGGTTGCGGGCACAGCGGCGACTTATGCAGGGTCTAAGCCGGCCAGCCCTAAAAAGCCCAGCTAAGGAAAAATGAATGCCGCCCGTTCCGACCGCCAATACCTTCGGTGACATCAAGCTGGCATCCAGAGGTGCGGCGCTGTAAGACACCGACCACGAGGGTTGGCAGACACTCGAAATTACATGGCCGCAGTGTCACGGCATCCAGTCGAGTGTCACAAGGGAAGCGGACGGCGGTCAGGTGGGCCACGTCATGCCGGAACGCCCAACTTATAGCAGACACACCACGAGTCGATTCAGAAACGGGCCGTGGTCATTGTGAGTTCATCCAGAACGGGCAAGTAAGCAGCAAAGAGCCCTGCCATGCATCGATACGTTTGTGCAATGGTGGGCGAATAGTAGGGCGGCGGGTGCGCTTTCCTTCCGTTCCTTCCGTCCTTCCGTCTTCCAGGCTGCAACAAAAGGGCCAGGCTCCCGGATTTGATATTGTTCTCCGATAGCGGTTCTGCTTGCCATATTTTATTTAACAATATCTTCATTTTATCTTGCCGAGCTCGTATATTTGCACTAGCTCGGATTGGAGAGGCTTGTTCCGACTTGAACCATTCTCAATATGCCACCTGTTGAGCAGCAGATGCCAAAGGCACCTCCCCAGGTACGCCTGGCCAGAGGAAACCCGAGATACCAGCAACCTGTAAGTTCGAAGATCCAAAGGAGAAAGAGTACCTGAGGCTAATGTTGATAAGAAACCCGTCGAACCCATGACTATGGAACGACCCCAGGAGACAAGACTTCGCGGTGGAGGCGACAAAGGTGTAAGGATTCTAACTACCAGGTTTTGACCGCTTCTAGCTCCGTGGCTTACAACTATAGGCCGTTTGTTGCGGTATCTGCGCCGGGCTCTGCTGCTTTGAGTGTCTAGACTGCTGCTGCTGCTGCTTGTGAAGAGGAGAGAAACCCCATTTAGAACGATCTGTTATACTGCCTGCATCATAATGCTTCTAGTTGGCTATACACACATAATGCAATACTCCTTGATAGCCGAGTCCGAGTCACACTGTCACCGTATGACAACAGACTAATGAGCGCCGCCGTTACCTAGTCTTGGGTTACCGTTGTCTGCAAGTATGCATTAGAACACGGACGATGTCAGCATGAGCGGCGGAACTTACAACCAGCCAGTCCATGCCTTCACTGACGCCGCTGCCATCCACAGCCGAGCAGGCAACAATGGTCCAGTTCCTGTCTCTCAGTTCCCCGAGCCGTAATGCTTCAGATATTTCAGCTGCACCCTTGGCTCCCGGCTGATCCTGCTTGTTGGCGAAAACGAGAAGGGCTGCGTCCTTTAGCTCCTCCTCGTTCAGCATTGCTGCGAGCTCATCGCATGCCGTCTGTAATCGCTCGATATCGGTGGAGTCAACTACGAAGATCACTGCTGCCGTGTTCGCGTAGTAGCATCTCCAGTATGGGCGGATGCTCGTTTGGCCACCAAGATCCTGTAAGGCCGTTAGCACTTGGACCGTGTCGATGTTATATGTGAAGCTCTGTCCCGTACCCAAACATTGAAATTCAGGTTTTTGTATGTGACGGACTCGACGTTAAAACCGATGGTCGGGATCGTCGTGACTACTTCGCCGATCTGCCATGGTCAGACATGACGTTCGTTCCCTCCGCGATCCCTGGTAGAGCCTCGTACCTTCAGCCTGTAGAGCAGCGTAGTTTTGCCCGCATTATCCTGCGATATGTCAGCGAACATCCTCTCCCGGGATTCGGCGGATCTGCTTACGAGGCCCAATATCAAGATCCTGATTTCCTTTTTTGACCAAAGGAGGCCCGAAATCCAAGACACGCCCGAGCCCATCCTGACGAAAAGCTGGCTTTTCCGGCCGCGATTTCCCCCCGCGGGGAGGAGAGGCTTGTCTCGATCTGTGCCGTCGCTCGCCGGCAAAGGTGGTTTCTCAGAGCCCGAACAACTTCCGACTTGAAGAGAGAAAGGCCTGATGTGACTTAATGAGGCCGAGTGGGAACTTTGTCTGTTGCAAGGCCGCCGCAGATGTCGTCGCTATGTGTTCATTATCGCGCCAAGTCGAGCTTCTTTTCTTCCAGCCTAGGCCACTTACGGGGACCCTACGTACAGCGCTGCCAACTGGGACGGAGGTACGGATCGTGGGACTACAATTTGCTGGTAAGTTTTTGTAGGTGAGCCGCAGTCTCCCTCGACGGCTCCCACTAGGTGCGCGGGTCCCGAGCTCGCTAGGATTACATAAGATTCGAATCCCAGGCTCAAGAAATTGCAGCTGGGAACAGCTGGACCCAAATCACACGTGCTCTGCGACTACCACGCCCAATCGAAACAGTGGAGAACCCCTCAGTTGGCCACAAACCTAACTCTCACATATTGCACACTTTGGCTGCTGGTCTCGACAAAAAAAGCCGTACCACCCGCTTTTCCTCAACTACCACACATCTCGACATTGCGATAAGAAAAGACGACACAATGCCGGTAGGTCATGATCTAGATGCTCTCGTGACAAAGCAGGATTATAGTACGCAAATTGAGTTACGGAGACAAATTGCTAACTTGACTCTCACCTTCCAGAGCCACAAGTCTTTCCGAACGAAGATGAAGCTGGCGAAGGCCCAGAAACAGAACCGACCCATTCCTCACTGGATTCGGCTGCGGACAGGCAACACAATCAGGTACGATCAGCACAGGCCTATGGCCATAACGCCGAGTCCAAAAAACTCGGGAGGAGTGAACTTTCACCTGGGTTTCGGGAAGAAACAGGCCTGCCTGCGAACTGGATCGCGGCATGGGAATCTGTTACTGATCTGGTTCTTAGGTACAATGCGAAGAGACGCCACTGGCGCAAGACACGCCTCGGAATCTAAATTCTGACCCTTTCTTTCCTAAAACATTCGGCCTTTTTTTGCGAAACACGCCTACACAGTCGATTTCCAAACCCGAACCTGAAGAGATTATCGAGGCAAGAAGTATGGCGGATTGGTGGATTGGCCTGGCGTAGCAAGGATATTTATAAAGAAACATGGTTCAGGGCGAGAGGCAGGAGAACCAGCGACATTGGCAGCCCCGTCAGCCTGCCTGTCTAGCATGCATACCTAGATTTCCCAACAACAATGGAATCATTTTCTTGCCTCTAGGTCATTATTCAGCCTGACACATCCTATCTCGACTTGACGTCAAATTGTGCCGATAAAGGAAACTGTTCGTTTGGCTCCCTGGAATGTTGCATGAAGTGTGTGTCAGTTTTAAACGAGAATGTCAGGTCAATACCTTCGAGTGGGGTAACCATTAAATTTTGGATGTCTTATTGCTTGTGTTGTGTGATGACTGGATAGGCTCATGTCTGGCTACGACGGTGCACCGAGCAGTCTAAACGGCAGAATCCTAACGATACAGACCAAACGCCTGGACTACAGGTCATCTCGGACCAGAGTGTAAGAATGCCGAAACCGTTCCTCCCAAAGCAGGAAGACCTAAATTCCCTTCAGTCGCTGCTTAGCACTTTTATCGGTCCTCGGCCCACTCGTTCTCTCGCCGGATCTGTTCTTCCTCCTCCGGGGTGAAGTCGTTCGTGATGTTGAACGTCTTGCGGATCTCCTCGGGAGACTTCCCCTTGATCATGTTCGCCACGGTCTTGCAGCCTACATCAAGCAGAGGCTTTATATCAAGATAGTTCGAAGCCTGCGCAGAGTTGGTCAGTTTTGCCGTCTTCTTTTGACCTCAACCGTAGAAAAGACCGCCTACCAGAATAATCTCGAACAACATTTCTTGATCCACCTGCATGAACTTCTGGTCCCACTCGTCGATATCCGTCATCTTCTTGCGAGATGCCTCGTCCTCATCTTGGCTGGCAGGCGGGTCCGACTTGTGGTGCTCGCACCACTCGATAACCTTCTTCAACACAGCATCGTTGACGTTCATGATAGGAATCGGGTTTTCGTTGGAGATGTTGGAATCGCCAAGGTCGTTGAGAAGGTTCTTGACGAGTACGGATCGCTCGATAACCTGGCGCTCTATGAAAATGTCAGTAAAAGTCTTGAAGTTTGAACCCACCAACCAAGCCACCACAAGTCACCTACCAACCGCCTGCGTGACGCCGTCGCTGCTGGAAACCCAAGTCACGCTGGATGTGGCGGGCTTTGCTTCGGCCATTTTGACAGATATGACAGACGTATCTGTATTTGCAGGTTTGGTTGGAGACGATTTGGCTGGAGACCTTCGGACTCGATCGGGATGTAGGCAAAGCAGTGATAGACCGCGGCGACGAATGGGGAAGGACGAGGTTTGATCTAGCGCTTGGCTAGAAGCGATGTCAGTACTAATAGAGTCCTGCGAAGGCTTCTCTGCTATCGGAAAATGCCACTGCGGCCAGGGAGAAGCCAAAAGTGTATTGAGAGTCGGCGATCAAGTTTGAGTTCGACCTCCTCCAGGGCTCGAAAGGTTTGCGTCAGCTTTTGTTTTCGCTTTGGAAATATGTTGCCCAGGCCGATGCGCGCTTTTCAAGAGTCTTTATGTAGCCGCGACTTGTTTGTTCACTTCGGATTCTGCTGTTTCTTGAATCAAAGGAACAGAATGCTTTGGCCGTGTTTGGATGTGAAAATTGAAAGGTCAAACGATGTCCGTATCTGACTGGTGCCTGCCACTGGAGGGGCACAGCGACATCCAGCCACGGCTGCCTTCGATTGGCTCGGGTGCTCTGAAAATGGTCACACATCCGTACTCTTTCGGGCAGTAGCATGATCATCATTATGGCAGCTGCTACCAGCTTTGACAGCCACCCTACGAAGTAAGATATGGATGCTTACATAGGCAGCGCAGTTGAAGTGAATGGTATATCTGTGAGAATGATGCCAATAAATTAGGAAATTCCGTAGGCCGCAAGACCGGACCGGCATGTTGTTTGCCGAGGCAAGGCCATATCCCGCAAAGAATATCTTGGCTTCAACACTCTGCTCGTCTCCCTCTCCTTCTGATAATAACACCACCTCACTCACAAGAACACTCAGTCTAAAGGGCAGCTATCAAATTATTTTTTGACCACCTGGGGAGCGGATTTGAAGCCTATTCTGCAGGCAGGCAAGTGGTGGACACTGGACGCCAGCAAACACGAAATAGCTCAAAAGTATGAAAATCAAATTATAGGAGTTACAGAGTGGCCTAGCGTAACTGATGCATGCCATGCCATCTATCAGTAGTTTGATCAGGTATCCTAGGGGCCAATGCCCTGCAATTTGCCCATACAGGTCAATAACATCCTCCATCTGTTGACATAACTAGAGCATTGGCACGGATGAAGGGGTAGTCTTTTTAACAAAAACGGGTTAGGGAATGATGTCGGCGGCGCACAGCATTTTTGACTCCTCGTCTGGTGTCTCGTGTCCACCGCCTTGGTGGGTTGCTTCTTTGTGTTCACTCATCAACGTACGAAATTCGGATGCGAATGGTGCAATTGCTAAACAAGCAAAGATGCCTACGGCTTACCTTACACTAGCACTGCTGAGTGTAAGTAGTAGCAAGTACCTCTGTAAGCACTTAATAAAGCGCGAACCTGTCCCTAAGTGTCCTTGTTGTGTCCTCGCCAACCATCTTATAAAAAACGCCTGGGAGAGCAAATCAAGGCATTCCTGGTACTCCGTGGTACCAGCACCCCCAGTGGAAGTGAGAAATACATAGAGATACCTTAGCAACTTCTCCACATGGATCCGCACTACCGCCGCCCCTTGGCCCCCCTTCTGGGAACAGAAGCTAGTCGCGTCACGGTCCAGCTTTTTTGTCTGGCCAGATCCCTGTTTTCGATCGCGGCGCAAGGAAAAAATAGTTCCCTCCATCAAGGTGAAAAGTTTGGAATCGGTAGCAACCTGTTCCTGTAGGCCAAAGGAACAGATGGAAGGTTCATCTTCACCCGCCTCTTTCTGCCAGAACAGGTGGCCATAAAAGAAAGCGCTGGAAGTGTTTGCCTTCTCTCTTAAGATTCTGTTACGGCTTTCGCCAGCGACTCGTTGAAAGCCTCGTCCCCAGCGCCACGCCGACCCAGAAGAGGCCGACTTTCATGGGCAGTTTGGGCTATCGACCTCGATCATGAACAGCCTTTCATCGACGGCTTTCGACCCGGTTGCCCATCCGTGCTTCTAGCTTTACGCGACGGCTTCGACTTCCCAACCTCTCGAGTTAGCCGACTGGATGCCGAGAACCATCAACCAGTTCTTGCCCGAGAGAGCCTCGCGCTGGTAGCGCTAATAGCGCCATGTGGCGGCGTACCTACCTTTTTCTTGTGCTCATCCGGTTGCTGTTCGCTTTGTCGCCTAGCTACCTACATCCCGACGAGAACTTCCAAGGACCCGAAGTTATCGCAGGTAAGTTGGACCCAGAAGCTGGGAGGTCGGGAGTGCCTAGCGCTGACTCTTGGCTGCGTGAACAGGTCAAATCTTCAGCTACCCTGTCCGCCATACATGGGAATTTACGAGCGACCACCCCATCCGAAGCGTATTTCCACTATGGCCGGTCTACGGCCTGCCCATGCTCCTCTTGCGCTGGCTCTGGATCGGAAACGGCCAGGATGGAGAGATTCCACCTATCGCCGTATTCTGGACACTTAGGGTCCTCATGTTTGTCATCAGCTTTGTCCTCGAGGACTGGGCTATTCATGAGCTCATACAGTCTCCACGATATCGGCGGGTCGCTGTCCTCTTGGTCGCGTCATCGTACGTGACTTGGACATACCAAACGCACACGTTTTCTAACTCGATCGAGACGCTGGTGGTTGCTTGGTGTATGGTGCTTATCGAACGAATCGTGGGCAGTCCGCAACGGGCGTCTCTTCTTTCGTGTACCATTCTCGGCGTCGTGGCCGTGTTTGGCTTTTTCAACCGCATTACCTTTCCAGCGTTCCTTCTCATCCCCGGATTTCGTTTGATACCCCATCTTTTGAATAGGTGAGGCAATATTCCTGCTTCTGCGGCGCTTGCTAGACGGATCGCTAATGTGTCATTAGGCCCTTTTCGCTTGGCGTCATGGTTCTTGCCGGTCTCTTCACTGCCTTACTGGCCATCACACTCGATACGGCCTTCTATTCGGTACAACCAATTACTTGGACCGACGTGATAACCCGACCGGTCATCACGCCGCTCAACAACCTAGGTTACAACATGTCCCCAACAAATTTAGCAGAGCACGGCCTTCATCCGTGGTATCAACACCTGCTGGTAAATATCCCGATGCTGCTGGGACCGGCTGCCCTGCTCTTATTCACCCAACCTCACCTTTCGCTTCGATTATACTCGGCTCTCTCTGGAATCGCCGTCCTCTCCATCTTCCAGCATCAAGAAGCCCGCTTCTTGCTGCCGACCGTACCGCTCATCCTGTCATCAGTGCAACTGCCCAAGAACCGGACGTCCTTGAGGATATGGACTGCGTCCTGGATCGTATTCAACATCTCCTTTGGGCTTTTGATGGGCATATACCACCAAGGCGGAATCGTTCCGGCGCAGGTTTTTATGAGCAAACAACCCGACGCGACGCAAGTGGTGTGGTGGAAGACGTATACGCCACCAATATGGCTTCTGAATGGGAAGAATGAGGTGCTGACGACGCGAGATGTCATGGGTATGAAAGGCGAGAGGCTCATGCAGGAGTTGGAAAAGCTGGCCACTTGCGACACACCAGCAGACAGGAGGAATTCCGAGTATCTGAAGGAGAAGACGGGAACGTATCTGGTTGCGCCAACGTCCGCCACTTGGCTGGATGCTTACTTGCCCAACAAGGGGCTTTCTGGGCTCAGGTTTCGGGAGGTATGGAGGGTCAGGAATCACCTCAACCTGGACGATCTTGACTTTGCCGAGGATGGCATATGGAATACTTTGGCTAGAGTTATCGGCCGCAGAGGCCTCGGCGTGTGGCGGGTCACGAAGAGCTGCTAATAGATTGGGTACAGTGTAATGAAAGGGGGCAGCAATTCGAGGCGTCGAGGCGTTTTTGTGTTCCATGCCTTTGGTGGATTAGATGCATCATTTCTTCGTTACAGCAAGCTAAGCAAACATTGCCTTCTAGGTCCCAAGTGCCAATCCCAATCCAGTCCCAGCAGTCGTTGTATAAAGCTCTAAACTAGCCGTCCGGTGATCCTGCTCGGCGGCCATGAATTCTAGCCTCCCCCGTTCGTAAGGTATCAATCATTCTCTTCCCATTCCGTCGCCTCGGCCGCCTTGGCCGCCCCCGTCTTACGAGTCGTTCTTTTTCCGTCCGAAAGCGAGACCAGCACCGACGCCAATGGCCACTGCCGCCACGGCAATGAGGACACCCCCTCCTATTATGATGAAGAAGATTTTCCTCCTGATGCCACAGATGTTGGGTCGCCGACGCGGCGTTTTATTGTCAGACGAGTTCGAGAGGTTGTAGCCCGTTTCGGAGTCGGTCTGCCGGGCGTCCTCATCTGTCCTCGATGGCCACCGCCACGGCGTGTTTGTTATGCTCGGCATATCTCAGATGCTGTGTAGCTGACGAGTTCCAAGCCCCGGGTGCCCCCTTCCGCATTGGCCTCCTCTCCGCGTCAACTTCTCCTTGGAGGTGGTGGCAGCGTCTCCGATGACTCGTGCTTCCTGTCTCTTATATCATGGCCGCGGGACCCCGTTTTCCTAGCCACCTTTATCCGAACAGATTGCAAGAAGTAGGGTTTGGCGAGTTTGGAGTTTTTTGTTTGGGTTTTGAGTCGATATCGATAGAGGTTGTATGGAACGAAGCGAAGACGTGATGTATACTAGATATGTACAAGCGAACCGAGAGGAGAGAGAAAAAATAAGACGTGGTTTGGATGAGGAGAAGGTTGGAGAAGAGTGACAGGAGTCTTCAATTTCTCCCCATGTCAACGACGGATGGGGTTTTCTCCCCCATTTAGCCAGAAGGATGTTTTGTAGTCGCACACACACACACGCACGCACACACTAGAACGCAACGAACGAAACAGACCCGTTCGGCAGCGGCTCGGGGATCAAAAAATAAATATTGAAACGAGTATACGCCTTGACACCGAGACGGGCGGCGGGCCCACAGATCGCCACCCATCCATCCAACCCCATTGCCCCAGCCAGCCTGCCAGCTTGCCAGCCCGGGCACAACAGGCAGCGTTGCGACCGCCAGTTTAGAATATCCTCCGAAGACCCGTTTGGGGGCGGGGCAGATGGATGGGTGTGCTTCATGCTGGAGTTGAAGCGAGGAGGTGATGATAACCATGACGATGGCATTCCGGCTCCGTAGGTCTGGTGCACCACCAATGTCAAATATCCCGGCCACACCCCGTCCGTGCTACGTACTTGCCAAGCTTGTTGGACCGCTGGACACATTACTCGCAGCGGAGCGTGGAAACAGCTTTAGCCTTCTACCTGGCGCCTGGTTTCGAGGGCCAGATTGGCAGCGCGAGCCAGCCAGACAGTTCCCCCCGACAGCTCCCAGGACGCACTGAGCTGACGGCGGGTGAGCGGCACTGTCTTGTGCCGGTAGGGGGATAATGCCTGACTGAATTGTAGCCGTTACTTCGTAGTGGATGCGGTCGATGGATAGAGTAGCAGAGCTTTCGCAAACGGAGAATTGGAGCTTGTTGAATCCGCAAATGGGCCGAATGAACACCAGACCTCTGCTGATAGACTCTTCTCGTTGGACGCAGAGGGTGCGCCATTGACGTCGGATCGCTCCAGTCACCAGTGGCCTGGTCTCCACCCGGAACGCCACTGGGAGTCTGGACGCCAGCCGGGGGGTTACATGCCACATGCATCAATCGCCTCTGCTCAGATCGCGCCGGCGTGCCGTTCAGGGGTACGAATAGAGGAAGGCGTGGAAGTCTTCCTTGGCTGTTTACTAGTGATGCCGATTATCTTGGAGGCGCTTAGGATTCTCTGTGTATTCTTAACGGGTTGGCGATATATGGAATTGTCATTTTGAGATAGAAACTCCACCCATTATATCCCAGGTACTTTCCAGGCAATGAAAGACAGGCCCTTGCTTAAGGGCCAAACAGCTTATCGGATTGCCGGTCCTGCTACCTGGTGCCTGGTAGGCTATGTGGTTAGCACTAGGAAGCTTGATTGATTATCACGGCTTCACGTCGGCGTAACCCGTCGATCTGTCGTGCCTTAAATAGTTAAAGGGGGCGTCACTGGAGACCGTATCTTTGCTCGCTCAGCTGACCAATTCCGACAGCTCAAACGTTGGCTAGTCTAAGACAACTTAGATATGTTTTTTTAAACTCATATCACAGATGCATCGAATGTTGTCCAATCCCACGGGCTCCCAGATGAACCAGCATGGAGGTGGCGGGTACGAAGTCCGTAGAATATTTCGGGTACGCAATCGGCGATTTTATCGGCAGTTAGCCGGCAAGACTATCGATCAAAATCAAACTTCATCTTCCCGCCCACCGTGCACCGCCAGGAATGGAGACTTCCGGTGATTACGGGACCCCAAGTACAATAGGCATCTGCAGTGCGTGCAATCTGTAATTGGTACCCAAGCGCCTTTTAGATGCAAGTGCAAAGGTACGAATACTTTTTAACATGTTTACAACTTCACAACCATCAATCATCCACGGGTGGGGAACTTAAATCAAAGGACGAGCCCTGCGTCTATCTATACAAGTACAGTGTATTACCGTCAACAGCCCTCCATTCTACACTAGAAGCTCCCCGTCCTGTAACAGCCGAACAGCCAACCCAGTACACCTTGCCATGCATAAAAAGGCTGCTCCGATATTGCAAGCGATGAAACCGCGCGCTCCTTTATGTTGCCTACGCCAGAGTGAACTATACACACAAGTCCTAACTCACGAAGGTCGGCGATGCAGAGGCTTACTCTAACCTCCCCGAGCCAGCATTGGCTACATCATGGCTGATCAGCTTTCTGTTGGCCATGGCGTCTCTCTTCCATTTCTTCCATTATCAGTCGTTCCGAGAAGCTCCTAGGAGTTCCTGAGAATGCCATCGCCTTAGAAATGCTGGCCCGGAAGCTGCTCGGGTCTGCTTCGTCCATGCCGCTTCGGCCGTCGAGCCCTCCAACGAAGGAGTTGAAATCGCCGAGGGATGCAGCTTGCTGTTGCACATCCGGGTCTCTCACCACAGGCATCGTTATAGGTTTACCCTTATACGATCCCACAATTGGTGCCGTAGCTGCCTTCGCCGGCTGAGGTGTAGTAGGCGTCGTTGCACTCGGCTGTGCCGTGTCCGGCTCCAGTTGAGGGATACCCCTGGCCGCGGATGAGGAAGACGTCTGGAGTGGCTCCTCGGGCGCAGCTTCGTCGCTTTCGTCATCTGAATCCTTGCTCTCATGGGGTAGTGCAGCTGCCCTCTCTTTGGCTGGGCCGTCCTCATCTTCAAAGCCGAAAATATCGTCATCGTCCTCCGCTACCTGTGGCCGAGTATTCTGCCGCTTGGTGTCCGTTGGAGTCAAGCCCTCTGGGGCCTGAGATGTTCCACTCGGTGACAGTTCCTCACCTCCTTCTTTCGCTGGTGCGTTGGTCGAGCCCTCTATGCCCCTGCCGTCTTTCCCCGTCGCCGGCAGGGCAGACTTTGGAGAAATACCAATTGGCTTCTTGTTGGCAAATGACTTCGGTTTTGGAATGGACAGAAATTCGTCGCCTGAAGAATCATCCTCGTCTCCATTTAGTTGGTGTCGCTTCGACGAGTATGCAGGAGAGCCAAATAAATTCTTAAATCTTGTATCGCTCATCGATGGGCTGACGGGAGCGCCGGAGGCCTTCATAGGACTGTCCCCGGAGCCGGAAACATTCTCGAACTCGTCTTCATTGAAGGGCGGCCAGGGCTTGTTAGGGTCCGGGTTCAGCTTCGCAAGGGCCCTAAGTCGTTCGGTCGAGGATATCTTTTTCGGAGGCGGTTCATCATCGTCGTCTCCCCATATTTTGGAAGCACTTAGCTCATGGGTATCGTCGTCTTCCGGTTGATCCTTTCCCCTCCCCTCCAGCTCAACGGCACTCCTTGAAGGCGAGGTTGTAGGCAGGACCTCTGTGCCGGAAACGTCGAACCGTACCCGTCGGGGGCTCTGTGGGGGCTGGGAGAGACTTGGAGAGCGACGAAGTGCGCTTCGTGGGGGCATCGAGCTGCTGGTGCTGGCGACAGATACGGCCGACGATGTAGAGACCTCGTCTGTTGCCCTTCTGACCGCCTCTGACTTGTGGGCAGCAGGCGTGACAGTGCCGGAGGACTCCTGTTCTCCGAGAGTAGGCGTTCCGCCACCCGATGATCGGGTAAGTGGTGGTGTTGGCTGAGGCTGGAGACTGCTATCGAGCAAAGGGAGATAGCTCGGGGTAAACAGTCCATGTAGCTCGGCCTCTCGGTCATGGGCGCTACCTGCATTATTAGCCAAGTCGTCGTCGTCGTCGTCGCCGTCGTCACCTTGGTCAGATCGTGACGAAGATGGTGGGGGCGGAGGTGAGATCTGTCGGGCCGCCATCTTGAGTTTTCGCTTCGCGTTGAGGGCAGCCTGACGCAGTGAGTCAGCTGCGACAAAGTCGCGTCGAAGAGCTGGGTTGATGACTGGGAACTGGTCAAGCGAGGCGACAATATCGTCCCTCACTTCGGTGTATGTTTCGTCTGGAGCGTCGGAAAGGAGTTCGATGGCGTCTCGCATAAAGCCGTCGACCGCCTGCTGCCGGTAGTCATTGACCCGTTGATCGACCTCTTTGAGCTCCGCTCGGAGCTTCGCCGTCAACCCTGCCGCGTCCATTGCCGCCTAACAACCCATAAAACTAAATCGTAACTGTAGCTAACGGCAGCCGCAGTAGTTAGAAATTTTGGATTGCGCGACGTGCGCATGGCGCAAATGAATGATTGAGAGTTGGTCGAGGCCGGGCCAGGGGAATAGTTGTGACTCGCTTATACTCTCGGCGGGAGGACCGATGCGCGAACTCGACGGAGACCTAGGGCTAGAATAGGTCGGGACTCCGAAGACTTGACGAAGACTTGCCGATTCGGGACAGGTAGACGCCCCTGCAGTAAGGACAATGGGCCGCGGTAAGTCCCAACGAGGACGAGGCAAATGCTCTCTCAATGGGAGGTAGCTGGGCAGGTAGTAGCACGCCTCGCCAGGTGGTGGAAGTCGCTGGCTGCCCGTCATGCATGAGGTGACATGCGTCCCTCAGATGGATCCAGTAGTAGAACCCGCCAGCCACTAAAAGCCCCTCGCCACCTCTGGATCCTTCCACGAAATGAACAGTGCACTCTCGGCAAGAGGTCGGTCCCAGCTTGAATGGCAGTCCCAACCGACGGGAATCCGAACTTAATCCGAGCCTTTAGGACCACAGTAGGTACCTTGTCTTAGCCTCTGCACTGCTTTCAAATGATGGCACATTCATTAGTAGTTACTTTGGTGGAATGTTGCGTAATCGGATAGATATAAGAGTCACCCATACCACATCCTTATGCTAATCGGCGCCCAGCAATCGCCTGCGAAGTACTCGCGATGTCGGCCCTTCCGTCCCCTCAACGGATTGATACCTGTCACTCTCACCTCTAACCCATAGAAGTTTTCCCAAGTAGTACCGGCAGCCAGGTGCAAAATGCTTCTAGACGCGCCTACACTCCAGGAGCATACAGGAAATGAAGGCATAGAGCAAGCATTATCAGAAGGGCAGAGAATCCATTTTGCACCCCGTTTTGCTCCCCGCGTGCACGAGTTTTTGGAGCATCTCTTCTATCTAGAATGCGAGCAGCGATGCGGCCAACATTCCAATACGTGGTGGGTGGCTCGGCAATTGCCGGCGTATCCCTATGTAGGTAAAAAAAAATTAAAAAATTAAAAAATTCAAAGCCTGCCTCTGTTTAGCCAGGCAGCTTTTTGTCGAGTTTTTGTGAATACCTATCCATATATCGGGTCAAAACGAATACTTCATGTTCGTAGTGTTTGTAGCCTTAGGCTCGTCCTCTGAATCCCAAGAAGCGGCAGAACCAGACTTGCGCGTAACCAGTGGCACCCAAGCCGCTCTTTTCTTTTCCAGTTGCCCTCTTTCCCACTAGACTCGTTACGTCGTCACCAGCAGGCTGTCTGAATAATTACGATGGCTTCATCGTTATTCGACGAATCCCTGCGGGTACTCCTCATCGGCAACGGCGGCCGAGAGCACGCTCTTGCTTGGAAATTGAGTCAGTCGCGGCGTGTTGAGAAGATATTTGCAGTCCCAGGGAACGGCGGAACAGCTTCATGTCCAAAAGTCACCAACGTCGACAGCGTTTCGGCTGACGACTTCCGCGGCCTTGTCGAATTCTCAAGAGCCAACAATGTCAATCTCGCGGTCCCAGGCCCGGAGGGGCCTCTTGTTGCAGGTGTTGGAGATCACTTTGCCAGGGCCGGCATTCAATGCTTCGGCCCATCGAAGAAAGCAGCCCGGCTAGAAGGTAGCAAGACGTTTTCCAAGGACTTCATGAAGAGACACGGCATCCCCACAGCGGCATATGAGAACTTCTCCAACTACGACGACGCCATCCAGTACCTCAACAGCATCTCCCACGGGGTTGTGATCAAAGCCACGGGCCTCGCCGCCGGAAAAGGAGTCATCATACCTTCCACCACCGATGAAGCCAAGGCAGCCGTCAAGGAAATCATGCTTGACAAGGCCTTCGGCGATGCAGGCGATGAGATCGTCATCGAGGAGTTTTTGGAGGGTCAGGAGTTGAGCATTCTCAGCTTCTGCGACGGAAACAACTTCAAGTCTCTCCCCATGGCGCAGGACCACAAGAGGATACACGACGGCGACGAGGGTCCCAACACTGGAGGCATGGGCTGCTACGCTCCAACGCCAATTTCTACCAAGGAGCTCATCGATCTGGTCGATCGTGACATCCTAGCGCCCACATTTAGGGGGATGAGGATCGAGAAGGCAACCTTTGTAGGATGCCTCTTTACAGGTCTCATGATCACCAAGGACGGTCCGAAGGTGCTCGAGTACAATGTCCGCTTCGGTGATCCGGAGACGCAAACTGTTCTTCCCCTTATGTCTCCTGACACGGACCTTGCGGAAATCATGATCCACTGCCTTGATCGCAGTCTTGACACGGCAAGCCTCGAGGTGCAGAACAAATTCAGCACCACGGTCGTGGTTGCGGCCGGCGGATATCCGGGCTCGTATCGAAGAGGAACCTCGATGACGGTCAAGGAGAGCCCCGAAGGGATCGTTATTTTCCACGCAGGGACAAAATTAGACAGCGAGCAGCTCAAGACAAATGGCGGGCGTGTCATTGCAGCCAATGCCATCGCCGACTCGCTCGAGGCAGCCGTGGAGAAAGCTTACTCCGGAGTCGGGTTGATTGAGTTCGAGAACATGTTCTTCCGCAGGGATATTGCCCACCGAGCTCTCAATCGCAAGCCGGAGGGGCAAGAAAGCCTGACGTACGCCAAATCCGGTGTCAGCATCGACGCCGGCAATGACTTAGTGAAGGCGATCAAGCCAATCGTGGCCTCCACCAAGATAGCCGGTTCTGATGGGCAGATTGGCGGCTTTGGGGGAGAGCTCAGCCTTGGGCCTTATCTGAGTAAATGCCAAACACCCTCCGACATCTCTATTGTGGCGGCCATTGATGGCGTCGGCACAAAGCTCTTGGTAGCACAGAAGATGGGAAAGCATGAGGGGGTGGGCATCGACGTTGTGGCCATGAATGTCAATGACTTAATCGTCCAGGGTGGCAAACCACTGATTATCCTCGACTACTACGCCTGCGGCCGGCTCGACGTTGGCATTGCTACGGATTTCGTCAAGGGCGTTGCCGAGGGATGTCGACAATCAGGATGCGTCTTGGTTGGCGGCGAGACGGCGGAAATGCCAGGCCTTTACCAGGGCACCCACTACGACGCGGCAGCCTGCGCCATTGGAATTCTCTCGCCTGAGCATCGCCTTCCTCGCATGGACTTGATGGTGGAGGGAGACGTGGTGCTGGGCCTTGCTTCGAAGGGAGTCCACTCCAACGGCTTCTCTCTTGTGCGCAGAGTCATCGAGAGCAAAGGCGCTGACTTCGGCGACGCGGCTCCTTGGGACCCTTCCACCACCATCGGCGACTGCCTCCTAACGCCGACACGCATCTATGTCAGGAGCATCCTCCAGGCGGCAGAGAAGAAGCTCGTCAAGGGTCTCGCTCATATCACTGGCGGTGGACTTGTGGAGAATCCGCCTCGAATGCTGCCCAGCCACCTAGCTGCTGAAATTGACCTCAGCGCCTGGGAACGCCAGCCCGTATTCAAGTGGCTGCAAGAGGCAGGTAGGGTCACGGATCTGGAGATGTGCAAGACATTCAACAACGGCATCGGCATGATTACAGTTGTCGCAGAAGATAAAGTAGACGAGGTCAAGGCCGTTCTAGAAGCTGCAGGAGAGGTGGTATATAAAATAGGCAAGCTTATTCCTCGCCAAGGAGAAGGCTCGGTCCTGTTAAACACCTTCAGATGAAAATAGGATAGTTAGCCCGACGAGTAAAGAAAGAAATTCTTCCTCCTTTGTCCCTTTCACACTCCCGGATTTCCCATCTCATCCAAGCCCTGTCTGATGAGTCTGACCCTATCGACAATTACCATGTCGAGTCCCGCCTCGGCCTGGACCTTTTGAGGAAGTCGGGTCAGCATTCGGCTGGGGGGGAGAATTGTTGGGGGGGGGGATACGTTACCTTGACGCAGCCTACATGGTTGTTCATTGGGCCCCATGATATGGTATACAATCCCCGGCTCTTTACTAACCCAATCAGACCGGGGCTCTCTACGAAGGGCTGGGATATCATGACCACGCCTGCTAGGCCGAATTTGAGAGCGAAGCGGCACGCCATTTGTAGATTGGTAGTCCGCTTGTCCCCCTTCGGGTTGAGAGACGAGTTGCCGAGGAACAGGATCGGGTACGTCTGCTGTTTCACCGCCAGAGCTATGCAGATGTCTGGGTGAAACGACGTGAAGAAGATGCGTCGGTGGGGCCCGGCGTGCGCATATATGACAGCGAGGATAGTGTCGACGAAGTGGTTTATTTCCGGGGCGAGTGTGTCCATTTGAAGAGCAATTGCTTCATTGAGTAGGGGGTATTCTAGCAAGTCGTTAGAGAGAGACACCTGGATGAAGGCGGATTTGACTGAAGCTACTGATTTCAATGTCAAAAGCGACATCCTCCGGGAGGCCGTGAAGCAGCTGCTCTAGGCTTACGAATGGCTCGTGGATTTTCTCGGCGCGGAGGATAATGTTTCCCCGGTAGCCGGGGTAGGAGCTCAAGGTGCGTTCCATCTGCCTAGCGAATGCAGTTGCGGCACTATCTTGCGGTGCACAAAGAGACCGTCGCCGCGGGCGGGATTCCGAAGAAGAATTCAAGCCAGACAAGGCTTCCCCGGTACCTACGAACTATGGAGGGTCATGAGATGATGGGCAGTCAGTAAAGTTCGTTGTGATATTGGGAGCATGGATGACGGCACGCGCACCTGGTTGTAAGTTACCGTGTGCAAGGCGTTCCCCGACATGAGGAAGTCGTGATGGATGACCGGGATGTCATCTTTGGTAAGCTGCACATCTTGAGACTCGTTAGTCGATTTTCGATCAGGGTGGCAACGGGTGAGCCTTTGCTTGATTACCAAATTCGATTACGCTTGCGCCATGACTGGCGGCAGTTTGGAAGGACTGGGCTCCAATTAGAAAAAGGTCTGGGTTTGTCGCATTCCTAGGGTTGGGTTCGTTGTACCTTGAGCGTATTCTCGCCGATTTGTAGGTTGCGGATACTGCTGTCGTTTCTCCCGTTTCCTCGATGGCCTCCAAGCACCGTACGTGCTTCTTGCTTCAGATGCTGGGGTCCCGTTGGCGGCAGCAATTCCGGGTTGAGAGGGCGGATGATGAGAAACGTAAAAACAAGGCTACCAACCTGCCCGGTCTCGTCCGACACAAGGGGAATAGTGAAGTCTCTCATTAGACCCTCGCGCCTTGGGCCTAGACCCTGGTTTAGGCTCGCGAGGAGAGCAACTGCTGTGCCGATGGGCTGCTGTCCCGGGCCTCTAGAGATCTTAAAGACGATGGCTGCGTTGTCTGGGTTGGCGGTAGTGAAGCAGCACGGCCACTCACATGTATCAGATATGACGGGGAGAGCAAATTTGTAATCCTGCTCGCCGCCAAGCGCGTCAAGTGAGATTGTCAGCGTCAAGCTCGAATCTGGAACTTGAACGGGCCATATTCGTCTCCGGTACGGCGTCAGGTCGATTTCGGCTACTTCCCTGTACAGGTCCTGGGTCCCTAAAGTAATGAAGATGACCGAGTCGGTCGGCAACGGTCGGGGCAAGATGGAAGGTGCCCCGACGAGCTTCCTGGGCTTGGCTGGTAGTGCGACAGAGCCAGGGCCTCGGATTGCATCGGCAATGTTGGGATGGCCCAGATACCAGGCGTGGTCTTTGGCCAACCAGCCACGATAATCACGGGTGCTGGCATCGGCTCCGGCCTGGAGCAGTGTCTCGGCAACAGCACCATGCCCCTGGATGCATGCCATGACGAGCGGTGTCCAGCCGTTGGACGTTTCCTGCGAATTGATATGCACTAGCGCCATTGTCTGGGCAACGAGGGCTTTCACGACTGTTGTTAGCCCTTGCTCCGCGGCAATGTGCAGCACCGTCTTGCCGGTCCTGCCAATGAAGCCGAGTCCCCATTGTTCCTTGATTAGGTACATGGAGGCCTCGATGAAACCGGATGAAATAGCGCTCGCGAGCAACTCGGACTTGCTATTTCCTGCAACGTCGCAATGTGGCAGCAGAGTCTTGATGACGGCAGCACAACCATGGCGAACGGCGTAGTCCAGCGGTGTGTAGCCGGCAGCATCCAGGCTCATGCGAAGCGGCTCCGTTGAACCGATCCACTTGAAATCTTGAACGGCTACGATAATGTCGTGACAGGTGCCGTCAAGGCCAAGGGCGGCTGCATAGTGGAGCGGCAGACGGCCCAAGCTATCCTCGCTCTGTAGCAAGCGACGCTGGCTCGCGTGGAGGAGGTCAAGTGTCTGGCGGAAATCGGGCGAACAAGGTTGGCCTGGCTGCTGGATAATTTTGTGCAGGTAGTCTTGATCCGGAGCTCTGCTGTCGCCGGGGCTGGATCGCAGGAGTGGCAGCAAGACCTGTTGACATAGGTAAGATCGGTGGACAATGGCGACCTGGAGCAAGAATCTCAATAGAGACTGTTGCTCTGGAGACTCCCAAGGCGCGGGTTGGCACTCGAGGTTCAAAGAGGCTGCCAGGGACTCTGCGTCCCCTGCTCGTAGGTGGTCGATGACATGACCGGGGATCTGCCCATTGAACTTCTCACCAAGTAAGGAGCGCAAAGGCCTGCTGCCTTGGTTATGTCCCAAAGCGTCACTGATGCTCTTCAGGCTCTCATCCACCAGAGAGAGGCAGGTAGTGCAGGGGGAGAAAATCTTTCTCAGGCCCGCTTCAGAGAATATGCCCTGATCAGACGGCAATTCCAGTCCGAGAACGGCGCTGGCCTTTCTGCGGATGCGGTTGACGGCCTCGCAATTTATTCTCAAGTACCAGTCCAGTTGATCGATGTCGCGAGCAATTGCAACAAGCGACGCTTGAAGGTCCTCGAGCTCGAACTTGGAAACGTCTCGGTAATCAAGTGTGATGCTCGAGCCGAGGCAGGGACCCCAGCGCAAATTCACTACTAGGATCTGCCTCTCGATATCGCGCACCCGCATGGCAAGGAAGCTTTGGACAATGTCTATTTCCCGCCCGGCCGCCGCCTTGAGTGCTGCCACGATATGGTTAGTGACACGGAGTCTCCGTGGGATTGGTTCCCGTGGTGTGGATGCCGGGGACGAACATGTGAGGCTCAGTTTCGTGCTCAAAATGCTCTTCAGTCCAGCATAGTCAACGTAAGCCTCTGCCCAGGTCGCCACGCGGTAGCGATGCAAGTTCCGGCCGAACCTCATGTCGCAGATTTGTCCACAAAGCAGCAATCAGAAACTTCAGATCCCCCTGTATGTAGCTTGATACCGCCCCGAGGTTGTAATAAGGACCTGACCGTGCAGGAACCTGGCAGAATCTATCACGCGTCAAAAATTAGGGTTAGGAGCAACGTCAAGAAAAGTGTAGATAAAATAACTAGTTAACTAACTTCACCGGCCACTTTGTTGTTATGTAAGCCCGATTTGGGACGATGGGCGATGATCTTGGCCCGTCCGTAATCCGCCCTCGCCGAAACGACTCGAGAGTATCGGACCGTGTCGCACACCACACCCCGTGCTGCACACACACGGAGAAGATGCGGACGAAGGCAAATTTCATCTACCATTCTTCACGGTATTTGTATTTGACTAACTTGTAATCATGTACCTTTCTAGGATGTTTGTGCCTGCATATAACGAGAGCGAGTTCTCCACCAGCTAGTAAATTGCCTGGAGGCTTTGGCACAGCTGATTGCTCCTGGCCAGAACACAGCTAGTTGTCGGTTGCAAAGCAACGGTCGCTCGTCTTGCATATGTTCAGCTAGTTTACAACAAAGCGATGTTGGTCCAAATCCAGGGACCCTCGTTGGAACCCGAGGGAACGGAACTCGTCCCATTGTGACCCGCCTTAGCGGCGTACCCAGGTCACACCCCAATTCTAAGTATGCGGGGGCTTTGGTGTCCATTCTAGGTAGGTCTGAGGTAGTAAATTCCATGTCAATGATCAAATCAGACACAGGATCATTACATACAGATCGATTCCCAGGGCCTAATTTAACCGGTCATCTCGTCACCCAAGGGCTCCATATAGGATTCCTTGTAGTCTTGTAATCAAAAGCAAGTCGAACCTCTTGTGGCCCAACTGCAGTCGATGGACCCTCCATCAAAGTCTGGATTTTTGCACCGTCAAAAATGCACGCCTTTCTCAATGGCCTTTCCAGGGTCTGTCCCCTTTGAGAGGGGCCTATTAACCTTGCCCCTGGTGCACTGACTGCGAGTGACGGAGCTAGTCGCTGGTGGAGGCCAACGGGACTCCACGCCGGCAGCCGCGGTCCTTTAAAACATACGCTAAAATAGCTGGAATTCCCTAATTGGAGTCATCACTCCACACAGACAAATCGTGGCGTCGCTGTGCTTATTGCGATTCTTCTCGCAGCAGTCCGTGGCCTGCAACCACTTCCACAATGAATCGCAATGGAGCAGCAAAGGCGGCTTTGCCTGCCCAACACATCGGCTTGTTCTAGAGTCACTAGTTACGCAGCGAGGATTTTCCACTAGCGCACAGACAAAGATGCCGAGGCGTCGTGGCGACAAGGTCTCCCGAGTCTCCGGAGAGTGGATTGGTCACTGAGCAGTAGCACCCCATGGTCCTGCTGGATTTTTGCGGACATCCTCCGAAACATGTTGATGAGCAACTGTGCTCCGGTCGGATTCTCGGTGTGAGTGATACTTGAAAGGTTCCGATCGGCCACGCGAAGGTTTAAAAGGCATGCACCACGCTGTTGGCTTGAGCGACCAATTCGCCTCGTAGCATTCAATGTTCGGAATGTTGATTGATTCTGAGTGGCTAACGATTACTCCAGGGGTTGAGACGTAAGCGACAGCAACGAAATTACGACAATACGAGGAGATTGTTATTTTTTTGGGTTACCCGGACCTGCAGCCATGAGATCACTGATCTGGTTGTTCTTGGCTTCTGCCACTTGCCGCCCAGCGATGGCCGACCATGGCGCAGCCATACCAACTTGTGCGGTGCGACAAGCTTGAATCCAGCTCCGACTACAAATTGATTTTATGGGCACTGACATCGATCGCGCTAGGCACAATGCTTTACGCAAGGAGTCCAGAACTGGACCTGCCCTCTGGATGACCCCAGCGTGCAACAATGTGTCCAAAGTGCCTGCATTTTCAAAGATGTCCTCGGTACGGTCAACATCTGCGCTTTCTTGTTTTCTGTGGGCTCAAGGAGTAACATAAGTCGGACCACAGTTACTACAAATGTCTCCTCTGCAATATGCAATCTCGACTCTCGAGACCGTGGCAGCATGCTAGGCGTTTCGACATATATCCTGGCGCCCGTCGCCGTCCTTTGTGTCGTTTTGCGCCTCCTGGAGAAACCTGCATGGAAACACAAGGGACTCGACATGATAGACGACTGGATAATGGCTGTGAATGCTGTAAGTCTCTCTATTGGTTGATATTGATCGGACGCTGAAGACTGCGCAGGTGTTTCTCATTGGTACCGTCGCCACGACGGCGGTAAGTAAGTAGCACTCTCCTTCGTGCAAATAGCCTGGGACACTCTCTGACTACACGAACACGTAGTGACGACGAACGGATATGGAAAAGACATGTGGGCACTCAGCTTTGACCAAATAGCCCATATCATGAAAGTGCGTGATTCCCTTCGGCCGCAGATCAGCTCCAATCCGTATTGACACACTCTCGATAGGCTCTCTACGCCGGCGAAATCCTGTACAATATAATCCTTGCCTTCACTAAGCTTTCGATTCTCTGCTTCTACCTCCGGATCTTCCAGTTCAGCGTCTTCCCAGCACTTCGAATCATTATCTTCGTTACCATGGGCGTCACAGCCGCATCGGGCTTGGCATTTTCGCTTGCCATGGTCTTCCAGTGCACACCAATCGACTCCTTTTGGAACTTTCTCGAGTACAACGAGCGGGGAGATGCGTGGCAATGCATCAACATCAATGCCTGTGGATGGAGTCACGGTGCTGTCACCATTTCACTGGACTTGCTGCTCATGGTCCTCCCGATGCCGGAGCTGCTACGGCTAAGCCTTCCCTGGAGAAAGAAACTCAGGGTGTGCATAATGTTTGCTATGGGTGGATTGTGCGTTTGATCCGTCCCGGTCCGTATTTCGTTCGATTAGAGACATGGACTTACGCAGTCGCAGCGTTACGGTTGTCGAGATTCCGCGGCTACTGACACTTCATCATTTCCGCCATACTACAAATCCTACCTGTAAGTTGATCATTGAACAACTCCTGTGCCCATCACACAGATTCACGGGCTAACCTTGATGGCAGACGATCTCGTCTACGTCGGCTTATGGGCAGGCCTCGAAATCTATGTGGGGGTAATTTGTGCCTGCCTCCCCCGAATAAGTCTTCTCTTTTCCAGGCTCTACCGTCGTTCCTTTCCTATTTCCAAAGACGGGAAGCCTGGCACGCTGGAAGTAGTAACCCAAATGGGAGACTGGTCTATTGCCAGCCAGACTACCACGGCGACGTGCGAGACAGACGGGCCGAGGGTGTACGGTGCCTAGGGGAGCTGAGAGCGATGTTCAGGACACTGATATGCTGAGGTGTACGTGGTTCTCGAAAAGGGGCTTATCGGGGCTGCCCTCGTCGACGAGGAGCACTAGGTATCGCTAACCAGCGCAGGCAATTAGGTACGTCATTGCAGGCGACATCCAAAGGCTGCCACTGGGGAAATTTGTTGTAATGGGATACCAGATCGGAGACGATAGTAGAGGACTGTGCGCTAAACCAGATTGCACCGAGGTAGTAATATAGACAGGATAACCCGAAAGAGGTTCTTTACGTTGAAGTTTGGGTAGACGTGTGGATTTTGAACGCATCGTTTCCTCCCCACATAGGACCTTTTAGTCAAATACGTTACATCGGACTGCGACAGCCTGTAGCCCGTGCCGTCACATAAGAATACAAAATATAATTCTCCAGATATAGCAATGAACGAAATTGGCCACCGTTCATTCCACTCTTTCCATGTAATTCAGGTCACAGACCAGTTTCACCCAGTATGTTAAGTATCATGAGAACGGGGGTTTTTTTACACCGGCTGACAGTCACATATTTAGAGAACAAATATATAAATTCGGATTTCGCAACTCGATAAGTATCTCATATCCAAGGCAAAAGAGCCAGCGAGTCGGAGTATCACTATCCCAAGAAAAAGCGTTTTCCCGCTGTCTCATTCATCCAAACACTCACTCCACCACAACATAGAGAAAAAGAAAAAAAAAAAAAAAAGAAAAAAAAGGGGGATGAGGAGGGGGAATAAAAAAGTGAAGAATAGATTTAGGACACACTAAGGGGAAGTTGCGAGGTAAACATAGATTGGTATCAGCCCCGTCCCATCAAAGAGAGAATGGAATAAACACCAAGATCCCCAATCAGATACCCCTAGGAACTCTCATCAACCCCAAACGAGCAGGGAAAAACGACGAGATATTTAGACGGCAGTCTTCTCAGACTGCATGTTCCGCGCGTTAATATCCTCCTCATGCTCTGCACTCCGAATCTCCTTCTCGACCTGCTCGAGGTCAATATGCGCGACGGCATCATCACCATCAAAGATGCGAGCAATCTCCTCTAAGGTGGGACCCTTAGTCTCAACATAGAAAAACCACACGAAGATAAGCTCGCAGAAATCCCAGAGCGTATAGAACAACATAAAGTTCCAGTGGTTAGGGAGGTTGTCCCAGGCCAACAGATTGGTCTGGATGCCGAGAGCGAGAACAGCCTGGATGGTGATGTTGAGAATCATCATTCCCTTGGCGCGGAGATGGAACGGGAGGACCTCAAGAGCATAGGAGACGAGAAGACCCGAGAAGCCAATATCGTAAAATATACCGAAGATCCAGACGAATACTATCTGGGCGTAGCCGGAACCCGTGTTTGTCTCGATAGAGTTCTCGTACACGGCTCCGGTGATGGTCCAGCAGACGAAAGCGGCGACCATGCCGAGCATGGCAGTAAGGAAAAGGGGACGACGACCGATCCTATCAACGGTAAGGGCAGCGCCGATAGCAATCGAGAGATCGAGAATTTTCTGGCCAGCGGAAAGACCGAGTTTCTGGTTCTGGTCCTTAATACCAGCGCCGTCGTAAACGCGGTCAACGTAGTTAGAGAATAGAGCATTTCCAGAGTACTGCGAGATAACACCAAGAGAGATAATAATAGCTAATCGCCAACGATTACCCTTGGTCCTAACGAAGTCGGCATAGCTAGTCGTACGGTCGGCCGACTTTTCCATCGTAATAGTCTCCTTAATCTCGCGATACTGGAACTGCACCGTCGTATTATTAACGTTACCACCGCCGTGGTGCTTGACGAGGATAGCCAAAGCCTGTTCGGTCTTGTCCTTGCTAACAAGGAAACGTGGCGACTCGGGGAGCCACCACACACCCGAAAGCTGAATAACGGACGGGACGATCTGGATAAAGGTGATGGAGCGCCAGCACCAGTCGTTGGAGACCTTGGAGGTGCCCCAGCCGACCACCGAGACGAGGAGGGCACCCAAGTTCCAGAGACAATTGTAGACGGCAGTCAACGGACCACGGTGCTGAGGGTGGCAGATCTCGGTGAGAAGGAGCGGCGAGCACATCTGGGCGAGGGAGTTGCCGAAGCCGAGGATAAATCGACCAGCCATCCACACTGTTAGGAGATCTGTTAGCGTTTCTATTCTTCTTTCTTCCCCTAATCGCCGAAACTCCAAACTTATCTCGAGAGTTAGGGAGTCGGACTTACTTCCATAGCCATTGCAGAAGGCCGAAATACAACCACCCAGAACCATAATAACGCAGCCAATCATAATAGTTGGCTTACGCCCGAGCAAATCGGCCGAGTAGGGAGTAATAAAGAACGAAATAATAGAGCCAATGTTGAACATGTTGATCATAATGCCGAGCTTGTTCGCGTCGGCATCCCACGCCTGCTTCTCCTCGTTCCAGATGAAGACCTCGTTGGCCTTGCCGTGCCCAATCGAGAAGTACTCCTTGAACAGGTCCATCTGCTGGCATGTATTGGCTAACATGCCGTCGTAACCTGTCGTGGCCGAGGCGATGAGCAGGAACATGGACATAACGTACAGCTTCCGCAGATGTGGCTCCTTCGTCCAGCTGACCCGCTCGAAGCGAGGGGCCTCGGCCCTCGCGATCTCGATGTTATCCTCCATTTTGTGCTGAGCCGTGCCCTTGACCATCTTGGCAGTGTTGTGAGGGTGCCTGCCTTCTAATAAAAGTGTATCACGCACAAATGGTGTATGTCGGGGCTGGAGAAAGAATAAAAGGAGGGACGGTGCCTGAAGAGCGGAGGGGATCTGGGAACTTATAAGTTCGAACTCACTTTTTCGATATCCTCTCAGAAGGTGAGGTGTGAGCCGCGGGGGTAGGAGGAAGGAGAAGAAGGGAACGCGAGGATCATGAGCTCTGGGACCAACCCCTTATATGAGAGAGAAGAACCCATTGCGCCTGGTTTCCCAAACTTCATGGCAACATTTTTGCCAGAAGAACCCACATATCCATCCTACACACCAAACCGGACGTACAGTGGGGCAGCAGCGGCGGCGAGCCACGGCCTTGGATGATCGTCTTGCATCCGCCAAACCGAAAGTGACCTGGGAGTCGCAATCACGGAGAATGCTAGGGGTGCAAGTCAAACATCCGACCAGTCGGTTTGTGAGACATCTGTAGATTTGCTTCACCGTTCCGTATATCACCTCGCCAGGCAGCCGAATTCGCGGCTCTGTGACTGGTTGATTTCAACCCCCGTCTCCTGGATAATATATTTACAACATTGGCGGTCCTTTGGGTCTCCTTCACTTCGTGCGGGCCAAAGTGGAGACTATGTCCCCCGCACTTCTCGTTCCTCGAAGAGTGGGTTACACAAATCGTTGTGAGCACAAGTCATTACCAGTAACCGCATAGAAATCATAGCTTTACAACGTAAATTTCACTTTTTCCCCGCTTTTTCCTCGTCGCGCCCCCAAATATAGCATTCTCTACGCAATTCACAAAGCAGCGAACAACAACACCACCAAAAATATCCAAATTTGGCTCGGGCTCTCTGCGAAAGTATTGCCCGTTCAGGTTAGCGGACGTGTATAGTCACGTAATTTTTGATATTGCGCTGCTCCAACAGGCCTATTCGTCGCAAAATCAACTGTCTGGGACGATCCACGACGGGCCCGAAGCCTAGGGTTAGGGTTACTAGTACCCAGATACGAAGTCTACCGGAATCACTAGATTACCATAAGCTCGGAGCCACTTGGGTACAGACAGCATATAAGGACCTAAGTCCTTGCGTATTTAGGAATATAGTATCCACCTAGATAGTTATCAACCTAAGTCTTCTACTATCATTGAAGAGACACCACCACGTCTTACGCTTCCATTGCTCAGATTGAACCCCTGGCTTCAGCTAATAGAAACCCCAACCATGGCTAATCTCCCTCTCTAGAGTTCGAGCGTAATAGTCTGCTAACAATCGGACCCTCATAAATCTGGATCTTTTCATCCTTCCCGCTATTCTTCCGTTCGCAACGATGGCCTTTCGCGCCGCAGATATGAACCCATATTATTTATGCGAAGAACTCGACGAAACAAAGCAGGAAATCCGGATAATGACAATCCTCTGTGGGTATTGGAACTCCGAAGTTCGCTTCGAACTATGAAAGGCTTGTTTGAACGATGAATCACTCTACTATGAGGCGTTGTCCTATTATTAGAGTGACGCAAACGATCAGGATACCATCATCCTTGACGATATACCTCATAGCCTCTCGAGAAA
>Ga0247774_1000080_pt1 | contig 43712 bp, 43 predicted proteins | sample UWRJL001104B6_FD_179933 | JGI IMG/M metagenome (GOLD analysis project Ga0247774, IMG submission 179933) | Plant litter microbial communities from Arlington Agricultural Research Station in Wisconsin, United States - UWRJ-L001-104B-6 | ecosystem: Environmental > Terrestrial > Plant litter >...
CGGCCGTCATCCCTCGGTGGGGGTAGTTTCAGCCTTGTCCAGATTCGGACAAGCCCGCGGAGACGCCGAAATTGTTGCTCTTAGCGAATGGGTCGGACGTCATTTCGGTAACAGCGGGTTGACGGCCGGTACCGCGAAGGCATAGCTTGGCCTCCTCGCCGAAACGACCCAGGCGGGGCGTTCGGGAAGAGAGTCGGTCCGTTTGGGCCAGCCCCTCGGAAAGGGCACTGGCTGCCGGCCGGACGCGACATACCCCCAGTTAACCGATTCCTTGAAGGGAGGAGTCCAGTGGAAGCTGCCTCAACGGCACCACCATCGACCATCGCAGCCCCAGCAGAGGCGCCGCAGCACATGAGGGCACTAGAGAGAGCCAACATGGTGCGGCTGGCCCGCGCAGAGCTGAAGCGCGCGATCGCGCGCGGCGACGTGGATGCCGCGGAGGTGGTTCGCGACTGTCCGTGGGAGACCGAGAGCATGACCATCTCCGAGCTGCTGACCAGCCAGCGGCGCTGGGGACGCACCCGGGCCCGCAAGTTCCTCATGCCCCTCTCCCTGAACGAGAACAAGCAGCTCGGCACGCTGACCGCCCGCCAGCGTCGCATCCTCGCCAGCGAGCTGGCATCTCGCTCCATCGGGCGGGAGCCCGTCGCCGTCTAGACCTGGCGGGTCAGCCGCGCATTCCACCGATCCGGTAGCTGAGGCCACCGGAAGCGCGCTGGAATGCGCGGCGGGCCAGGAAGAAGGCGATGGCGAAGGCGACCGCACCGATCGCCAGCGCCACCGCCAGGATCTGGTCGGCGGCGTAGAAGACCAGGCCCGTGGTGAGGACGAAGACCGCCCCCGCCAGCAAGGTGGTGTGGGAGCGGTAGCCGGCGAAGTGCTCGCGGATCGCGACCTCGAGGCCGCCCAGGCCGGCCAGCGCGACCCCGACCCCGATCGCGGTCGGGTGCCCCCCGATCACCCCGATCGCCAGCGAGACGATCCCGGCGAGGATGACCAGCTCGGCCAGCGGCGCGTTGCCCCAGGGGGCCGGGGGCCGTTGATCCGGCGCGGTGACCCGCCTGGCGGGCTTCCCGGCGGTCTTGGTTTTAGCGCTCAACGGCCGCAAGCCGCCCGGATAACGGGCATCCCGAGGAGACCTTGACGCGCCACCAGCCCATCAGCATCCCGATCGGGCCGAGCCGCGGCCGCGAGTGCCAGTGGCCGCAGCCGGGCAGACCGAGGTCTTCCCTCGAGATCCGGACCCACTTGAAGTCCTGCGGGGCGGCGAGCATCCTTTCGACCAGCTCGCGGTTCTCGTCCTCGACCCGCGCCCTCTCCACCAGGGCTTCCCGCGCCTCGGCCACCCGGTCGGCAAGACGGTCTCGAACCATCTCCAGCTCGCCGAGGTCGAGCACCCGCGGGGCGGCGGCAACGGCGTCGACCCGATGCGGGACCTCGGTGTGGCCGAAGGCCTCGCGGAAGAGTCCGGCGAGCTCGGCCTCGAGGCGGGCGATCTGCCGCCGCAGCTGCAGCCGCGCCTCGCGCTCGCCGACCGCGACGCCCAACCCGTCGAATCCGCGTTGTTGCAGCAGAGCCGGCATCTCCAGAAAGTGTAGGCGAGGAATCAGGCGGCCTCCAGCGTTGCCGCCGCCATCCACAGCGCCTCCTCGACGGCGATCTGGGGAACCCCCTTGACCTGGACCGCGGCGACGGCGATGCGGCGGCTGCTCCGCTCGACGCCGAAGCCCTCGGCGGTGGGACCGAAGAGGAGGCCGATCGGCTGCGAGTCGTCAGCGATGGCGAGCGTTCCCTTCGCCATCTCGCCGGGATGCCCGGCCAGCGCCTCGCCGGGGGCGGAGTCCCGGATGCAGAGCTTGCCCTCGATGCTGTCGGCGTCGAAGGCCCGCAGTGCCACCCCCGTCTCCACGATCGCGATGTTGAGCGCGTCGGCGGGCAGGCCGTGGCTGCGGAAGCCGCCGTCGTGGAGGCGGTCGAGGGTGAGCTGTTCGACGGGGGTGCGGGTGCGATCGGGGTCGAGCCCGATCTGGCGGAAGAAGACGCGGTAGGCCCAGGGGATCGGCCGTTCGCGCAACCGGATCGCCTGGGCGCCGTAGGTGCGGTCGGAGAGGTCGCGCAGGCGGCGCCGCACCGGCTCCGGGCTGCGGCTGGGCTTGGCGTCGACCTCGACCCAGGCGATCCCGAGACCGGGGAACTCGGAGGCGATGTGGGGGGCGACCCAGCCTTGGCGCGGAGCCGGCACCCAGCCCATTCGCCGGTTGGCGGCTCCGGCGCTCATCTCAGCTTCCCTCCGCCGCCGCGGTGGCTTCCAGCAGGCGGTCGACGCGGCCGCCCAACTGCCGCTCGTCGAGCTCGCCGATGCTGGCGCTCTGCAGCGTCCCCCCGGGGTAGACGTAGGCGAAGGTCGGACAGCCGCCGACGCCGTAGAGGCTGGCGACGGCACCGTCGCGGTCGTACCCCACCGGCATCGTCCAGCCGCGCCGGCGGATCAGGTCGCGGAGCGTCTCGCGATCGTCGCGGATGTCCAGCGAGAGGAAACGCACCTCACCACGGTAGCGCCGGTAGACCCGCTCGACCAGGTCCTGCTGCTCGACGCAGCCGTCGCCTTTGGTGAACCAGAACGAGATCACCAGGGGCCGGTCGAAGAGATCGCAGACCCGGATCGCTTCCGCCGGGTCGATCCGGCAGGCGGGGGTGCGCCGCGAGTCCTGCGGGCAGGGGATCGCAGAGGTTTCGCAGTCGTCCTGGGCGACGTTGGCGTCGCCTTCGAGCTCGCCGGCACCGGCGGGAACCGCGAACTCCGGCAGCGGCCAGCGGGGCGGCAGCCGATCGAGCCCGAGCGTCTTGCCTCCCCCTCCCCCCTCGATCGTGTTGACGGTCGCGACGGCGATCACGGCGAGGAAGATCAGCCCGACCACGATCGAGTAGCGGTCCCTCATCGGCGCTCCAGCAGGAGCAGCGAGGCTGGGAGGACGAGCAGCACCCCGACCAGGGCCGCGACCAGGTCGACGACGGTGACGAGGCCGAAGTCGCGCAGCATCTGGACGTCGCTGGCGATCAGCACCGCGAAGCCGGCGATCGCGGTGGCACCGGAGGCGAGGACCGCGGCCCCGGTCCGCGAGTAGGCGCGGTGCAGCGCCTCCTCAACTCCCGCCCCCCCGGCCCGCTCCTCGTGGAAGCGGCCGGATAGCAACACCCCGAACTCGGTCGCGATCGCGATCGTGAGAGCACCGAGAGCGGCCGACATCGGATTGAGCGGGATACCGGTCAGCCAGAGCAGCAGCGAGGCCCAGCCGGTGGCGAGGATCGTCGGCAGCAGCGGCACCAGCGCCCGGCGCCAGGAGCGGTAGATCAGGAGCAGCGCCAGCCCGACGGCGAGGATTCCGGCGAGCGTCAGCCAATACCTGCTGCTCGAAAGATCAGAGGCCGATTCAGCCGCGATCACCGACAGGCCCGCCAGCTGCACCTCAACGCCCTCCGGCGGCTCCCCGATCTCACCCCGCACCCGCTCGACCAGCTTCTGCTGATCCTCCAGCGACTGGGCTCTGATCCCGAACGAGATCAGCGCCTCGTGACCGACTTCGCCGGTCTGCGGGTCGATCGGCGCCACCTGCTGCAGCGCGTAGGGCGACAGCGCCGACAGCGTCGCGTCGATCCGTTTCGCGGTCGGCTGTTCTTCACCGCGGATCAGGAAGTCCGAGAGCGCTGGCCCTGGGCAGATGTCCGCCTGAAGGCAGCTTGGGTTTTCCCCGCCGAACCCGCTGCCCTCCAGCACGCGCCTCTTGAACCCAGCCATCCACTCGATCGTTTCCGGGTCGGTGAGATCGGGTGCGGTGATGCTGACGTCGAGCTCGCCGGAGACTCCCGTCGCCTCCTGCAGCTCGTTCAGCCCTTCGACCGCCTTGATGCTCTGCGGCGCCAGCTCCCGGATGTCCGACACGGTCTCAACTTGGGTTCCAGCGGCCCACCCCATGACTGCCAGGCCTATGCCGACGCCTATCACCGCCGCCGGGTAAAGAAGGGCGAGGGACAGAAGGCGTTCCGGCGGGCGGGTCCTGTCGCGGGAGGGGGACGCCTGCGCTGGATGCTCGGCATCCCCCTCCCGCGCCACCCGCCCGAGAAGCGTCAGCGCCGCAGGTCCAACCGTCAACGCCAATCCGAAGGCAACGGCGATGCCGACGATCAGAAACCAGCCGAACCCGCGAACCATGGGGATGGGAGAAAGCTGCAAAGCCAGAAATCCCGCCGCGGTTGCCGCGCAGGCGGCGGCAATGGTGGGGCCGCTGAGAATCGCCGCCCCCTCAGCAGAACCCGTCTCATCAGCGCGAGCCTGGAATTGGATGGCGTAGTCCACGGCCAGCCCGACGAGGATCGGCAGAGCGGCGATGGAAGCCATCGTGAGAGAGCCGCCTACTGCTGCGAGCAAGCCGAAGGTGATCCCCGCAGCCGCAAGCGCGATGGGCAGGGGGAGCAGCCGCCAGCGGACCCTGAAGGCCAGGAAGAGCACCGCGGCCATCACGACAACGGCGATCGCGAAGAGGACCAGCAGGGCGTCCTTCAGCGCCCGCGAGACGCCGTCGATCACGACGGGGGCGCCGGAGACGACGTAGTCGCCCCCTTCCAGCTCGAAACACGGTGCCGGCTTCCCCTGCTCCTTGCACTCCTTGCGCGGCGTCGTGTCCGCGACCGCGGCTTCGATCAGCTCGATCGCGCGATGGCGTTCGGCTTGCGTCAGGTCCGGCCTCAGCCGGATCACGATCTGCGCCGACCGCGCGTTGGGGAAGAGATAGGAGAGCCGGGCCTTCGGGGTGCCGCGCGGCCGCGCCAAGTCGAAGACGACGGTGGCGACGAATTCTTCGTTGGCGATGCTGGGAATGCTGGTGATCCCGTATTTGGTCGCGACCGCGAGCAGGTATTCGCGGAAGCGCTCGGCGGGCACGTTTTCGGCGAGGCGGCGCAGCTGGTTGTCGATCTGCACCACCGACTCGTTGAGGAAGGTCGCCGGCCCGGTGAGGAACTCCACCGCCCCCATCTCGGCGAGCTCGGCGCAGGGGCCCGGAATCGGCTCCGCCCCCTTCGGCACCTTCCCCGCCAGGCAGCCCTCCAGCCGCAGCAGCTTGAAGAGGTTGTCGGTGAGGATCAGCTGCGGCAGTTCGCCCTTGACCAGAACGACCACGGGTTCTTCCCCGAACTGCTCATGGACCCGCTGCGTCGCCTCATAGGTGGCCGAGTCCGGGTCGGCGAGGGTGTCGACCCCCGCATCGGTCGGCAGCCGGCTCGCGCCCACCGCGGCGAGGACCGCGAGCGCGGCGGTGACGGTCAGAAGCAGCCGGGCGCGCCTGACCGCCCACGCCGCGACGCGCCCGAACCAGGCTCCGGCGCCCAAGCTCTAGTCCATCGAGAGCGGCCCGCTGACGTCAGCGTTGAGGAACTGGCTGACGAACGGGTTGCTCGAGTCGAACAGCTCCTCTTTGGGGCCCGACTCGACGATCTTGCCGCTCCACAGCACGGCGATGAAGTCGGCGATCCTGCGCGCGGTGCCGAGGTCGTGGCTGATCACCAGGTAGCAGCCGCCGTTCTCGGCGTGGACCTCGCGGATCAGCTCGCAGAGCAGCGCCGTGCGCACCGGGTCGAGGCCGGAGTCGGGCTCGTCGAACATCACGATCGCCGGGTCCAGCACCAGCGCCCGGGCGAAGCCGGCGCGCTTGCGCATCCCGCCCGAGAGCTCGTTCGGCATCTTGTAGGTGGCCTCGGCGAGGCCGACCTCTTTCAGCCGCCGGTTGACGATCTCGCCGATCTCTTCCTCGCTTTTGTCGGTGTGCTGCCGCAGCGGGAAGGCGACGTTGTCGTAGATGTTCATCGACCCGAACAGCGCCCCGTCCTGGAACAGCAGGCCGAACTTTTTCCGCACCTCGAAGAGCTCGTCGTCGGTCATGTTCGGGATCGACTCCCCGTGCACGAGGACGTCCCCGGAGTCCGGGTAGAGGAGGCCGACGATGTGCTTGATCAGCACGCTCTTGCCGGTTCCCGAGGGGCCGAGCACCATCGAGACCTGGTCCTCCGGCAGCCCCAGGTTGAGGCCGTTGAGGATGCGGGCGCGGCCGAACTGCTTGACCAGGTCGATGATCTCGATCGCGTCCTCGCCACCGTGGTCGCGCTTGACCCCGGTGTGGAATTTGTACGGGTCGTGGTCGGTCGGGTTGACCCCGGGGATGACGAAGTCGCGCCCCATCACGGCGCCGTCCTCGCTGACGTAAGGGCCTCCGTCTTTGACCGGTTCTTCCCTGCGAGTGTCGTCTTCGATCGACAAGTCAGCCTCCTATTGGCGCGCGCGGGTTGGCTCCCCAGAAGACCAGGGTCCCGAGCATCCCGATGATGTGAACTAAGACGATGTTGAGGACCATCGACTTCGCGGTCGCGGTCCCCACCCCGACGGGCCCGCCCGAGGCGGTGTACCCGTAGTAGCAGCCGACCAGCACGATCGCGGTCGCCATGACCATGCCCTTGATCAAGCTGAAGATCAGGTCGGGCGGGTTCTGGAACATCCAGAAGATCAGGAAGTAGCCGCCCGAGGAGACGTCGCCGATCTGCTCGACGACCGCCAGGTAGCTGGCCAGGTACATGATCCCGATCCCGACCAGGTACATGAACGGGAAGGAGATCCAGGCGGCGAGCAGGCGGGTGGCGCAGAGGAAGGTGACCGGCGGCACCCCCATCACCTCGAGCGCGTCGATCTCGTCGGAGATCCGCATCGCCCCGAGCTCGGCGACGATCCCGGTCCCGACCTTGGCCGCGAGCATGTAGCCGAAGGCGTAGGGCATGATCTCGCGCAGGTCGCACCAGGCGGAGAAGACGCCGGCGTAGGCGGGCGCGCCCTGCGCCCGCAGCAGGTAGGCCCCCTCGATCCCGCACTGCAGGCCGAGGGTGAAGACCAGCCCCCAGATGATCAGTGCCGAGCCGAGGATGAGGATGCCGGCCTGGCGCAGGCTCTCGCCGAAGAAGCGCAGCACCCGCCCCGAGTAGACGAGCCCGGCGACGCGGGCGGCGAAGCGGGCGATCTCCCCCGCCGAGTCGAGCCAGTTGCGCGGGACTTCGAGCCAGGCGTTCATCGGATCGTCTGCAGCTCCGGGTTGGTCGCCAGCAGGGTCTGGGTGAAGACGTAGTTGAAGGCGAAGACGCCCATGAAGGAGATGACGACGGCCTCGTTGACGGCGCGGCCGACGCCGGCGGCGCCACCGGACGCGGTCATCCCTTTGTAACAGCAGACGATCGCGATCAAGGCCCCGAACAGGGTGCACTTGATGACCGAGCCCCAGAGGTCGGTGATCGAGGCGTTGGAGAAAAGGGTCGCGAAGAAACCGCCCAGCGGCTGGTTGTAGAGGATCTCGGTGAGGATGCCGCCGCTGATCCCGAAGACCAGCGCGTAGATGTCGAGCAGGCCGGTGATCAGCATCAGCGCCAGGAAGCGCGGCACGACCAGGTTCTTGATCGGGTCGACGCCGAGCACCTGCAGGGCGTCGAGCTCCTCGCGGATCTTCCGGGCTCCCAAATCGGCGGTGATCGCCGTCCCGGCGACGCCGGCGACGACCACCGCGGTCACGAACGGCGCGAACTCGCGGATCGAGGCGAGGACGAAGAAGCCGCCGAGGCGGTCGAGGGCGCCGAACAGCGAGAGGAAGTTGGCCGCCTGCAGCCCGGGGGCGCCGAACCCGAACGCCACCGTCGAGACCAGCAGCGGGAACCAGCAGAGCTGCAGGGCGAAGAGGAACTGGCCGATGAACTCCTCGCCGTAGGGATAGGGGGGTTTGACGGCAGAGACGATCGTACGCGCGGTGAGGATCATCATCTCCCCCACCTGTTCGAACAGCGACTTGGCGGGCAAGAACGCCCTGTTGACCGCGGATCCGACCATCTGCTCCTCCATCCGAGCAAGCCGCACGCGCGCGACTCCTGACTCGGTGCGCAGGAGTCTAGGGGATGGCGATGCCCCAACCGTTAGCCGCGTGTTGAGATCCGGCTAACCCTCGCCAGCAGGGGAAACGCTGACGAAAAGCGGCCAAACCCCGTGCTATGTTCGGGCCGCTTTGCGGGGGACCGGACGACATTCCCGGCACGCTCGCCTCCAGGCCATCGCGACCGGGTTCGCCGCGCTGGCGGCGGCGGCGTCTCTCGCCGCCTGCGGCGGCGGCGACTCGTCCACCGCTGCCGAGGAACCGAGCGGGACCTTCCAGGTCAAGGTGACGGAAGCCAAGTTCCCGACCGCCCAGCAGCTCGGCCAGACCTCCTTGCTGGAGCTGGGGATCCGCAACACCGGCGAGCGGACCGTGCCGACCCTGACGGTGAGCTTCACGATCGCCGGCAAGCAGGGCGAGGCCTCTTCGCTTCCGTTCGGAGTCAGCAATCAGCAGCCCGAACTCGCCCAGCCGGACCGGCCGGTCTGGGTCCTGGCGGCGACCTACCCGCGCCTGCGCGGGTCCTCCACGCCCGGCGGCGCCTCGACCTCGAATCGCAAGACCTTCGCGTTTGGGGCGGTCAAGCCGGGCCAGACCGTGAAGGCGGTCTGGAAGCTGAGCGCCGTCCGCGCCGGCAAATTCGACCTGCTCTACCGGATTGACGCCGGGCTCCGCGGGGAAGCCAAGGCGGAGACCGAAGGCGGCGTCGAACCCGGTGGCACCTTCTCAACCGAGATCACCGACCGACTGCCGGAAACCGAAGTCACCGACAGCGGCGAAATCGTTGAGATCGAGAAGGGCAAGTAGGGCTTCGACAGCGGCGGCCGCGCTGGCCGCCCTGCTGGCGCTGGCGCTGCCGGCCTGCGGTTCGGCAAGCGACTCGGATCGGACCGCGCAGGATCGGGCGGCGCGGGACGACGCCTCCGCCAGCGCCAGGCGCGGCGTCGCCCTGAAGCGGATCGGCTCCTTCGACTCCCCCGTCTACGTCACCGGCGCCCCGGGCTTCCCGAGGCTCCTCTTCGTCGTCGAGCAGCCGGGCCGGATCGTGGCAGTGGGCGGCGGGCGCAAGCGGACCTTCCTCGACATTCGCGGCCTCGTCGGCTACGGCGGCGAGCAGGGCCTGCTCTCGGTCGCCTTCCCGCCCGACTACGCCCGCAGCAAGCGCTTCTACGTCTATTACACGGACGACAGCGGAGCGATCCGCGTCGACGAGTTCCGCCGGCGGACGGCGACCCGGGCCTCTTTCGGCTCGCGGCGGCCGGTGATCGAGATTCCCCACCCCGTCAACGCCAACCACAACGGCGGCCAGCTGCAGTTCCTCGGCAACCTCCTCTACTTCGGAACCGGCGACGGCGGCTCCGGCGGCGATCCCCCGAACAACGCGCAGAGCAGAGAGGTGCTGCTGGGGAAGCTGCTGCGGATCGACCCGCGCCCTGCGGGCGGAAGGCCGTACTCGGTGCCGAGCAGCAACCCCTTCGTCGGCAAGCCGGGGCGGGACGAGATCTACAGCTACGGGCTGCGCAACCCCTTCCGCTTCTCCTTCGACACGACGCACGGCCAGCCGCGGATCGCGATCGGCGACGTCGGCCAGAACCGCTTCGAGGAGCTCGACTACACGACCGTGGCCAGGGCGAGCGGCGCCAACTTCGGCTGGGACGCCTTCGAGGGCTTCGGCAAGTACGAGGAAGACAACGGCGGCACGCCCGATCCCGGCGGCACGGTGAAACCGATCTTCGCCTACGGGCGCAGCCGCGGCGGCAGCAGCTGCACGATCATCGGCGGCTACGTGGCGCGTGACCCGCGCCTGCCGAGCCTGCGGGGGCGCTACGTCTACGCCGACCTCTGCGAGGGGCAGCTGCGTGCGCTCGTCCCCCACCTGAAACGGGCCAGCGGCGACCGCCGGCTCGGACTGCGGGTCGAGAGCCCCAGCTCCTTCGGCGAAGACCAGCAGCACCGGCTCTACGCCGTCTCGCTGGAAGGACCTGTCTACCGGCTCGTTCCGCGCTGAAGAATTTACGTTTCTGCGCGCCACTTGTTGCAACTTTCTGTCTACACTTGCTTTCATGCCAACGGTGGTGAGAGAAGCCTGGACCGACGAGCGCCTCGACGACCTCGCGAACCGCATGGACGAGAACTTCCGCGAAGTGCGGGCCGACCTGCGCCAAGTTCGCGGTGAAATGGCTCGACAGAAGGACATCGACGCAAGGTTCGACGCCGTCATACGCACGATGCAGATCGGCTTCAGCCTGATCGGCGCCGTGCTTGCGGCTCTACTGGCGCTGGTCGGCACCCGACTCTGAAATCGCCGCTAGAGTTTGGCTGACCAGCCAAACGGGTGAAAGGGAGCGACGGTGGAGAGCGGAACGGCGGCGAGAAGCAGCGAGGCGAACGGAGCGTCGGCCGCTGCGGTCGACTCGATCGAGGTCCACAACCCGGCCACGGGGGCGCTGATCGCCAATGTCCCAGTCGACTCGCCGGAAGCGGTCGCCGCGACCGTGCAGCGGGTCCGGGCCAACCAGTCCGAGTGGGAGGCGATGGGGATCGAGGGCCGCTACCACTGGCTCGGCAAGCTGCGCGACTGGCTCCTCGACAACCACGACCGCGTCCTCGACACGATGCAGGCGGAGACCGGCAAGGTCCGCGCCGACGCGCAGAACGAGCCCGGCTACCTGGCGGACCTGATCAACTTCTACGGCACCAGGGCGGCCCGCTTCATCGGCGAGGAGAGCGTCCGCCCCCACACCCCCCTGCTGGCGGCGAAGAAGCTGCGGATCCAGTACCGGCCGCACCCCGTCGTCGGCATCATCAGCCCCTGGAACTTCCCGCTGATCCTCTCGCTCGGCGACGCGATCCCGGCGCTGCAGGCCGGCTGCGCGGTGGTCGTGAAGCCCTCGGAGTTCACCCCCCTGGGATTGTCGGAGGTGATCGAGGCGTGGAAGACGGAGATCGGCGGGCCCGACGTCTTCGACTGCGTCCACGGCGTCGGCGAGACCGGCGGCGCCCTGGTCGACGAGGTCGACTTCATCCAGTTCACCGGCTCCGACCGCACCGGCCGCAAGGTGATGGCGCGGGCGGCGGAGACCCTCACCCCGGTCAGCCTCGAGCTCGGCGGCAAGGACCCGATGATCGTCCTCGCCGACGCCGACCTCGATCGCGCCGCCAACGCCGCGGCCTGGGGCGGGATGATGAACTCGGGTCAGATCTGCATGTCGGTCGAGCGGATCTACGTCGAGGAGCCGGCCTACGACAAGTTCGTCGCCAAGCTGACCTCCGAGGTCGGTCGCCTGCGACAGGGAGCCGACGACGGCGCCGACCCGAAGGACGTCGGCGCGATGACCTCCCCCAACCAGACCGCGATCGTCGAAGACCACGTGACCGACGCGATCGCCGCCGGCGCCCGCGCCCTCACCGGGGGGAAGCGGGTCGAGGGACCCGGCGACTACTTCGAGCCGACGGTTCTGGTCGACGTCGACCACTCGATGAAGGTGATGCGCGACGAGACCTTCGGGCCGGTGGTCGGGGTGATGAAGGTGCGGGACGCCGAGGAGGCCGTGCGCCTCGCCAACGACAGCCGCTACGGCCTCTCCGGCTCCGTCTTCGGCGAGAGCGAGCGGGCAGAGCAGGTGGCGCGCCGGGTCGAGTGCGGCGCGATCAACGTCAACGACGTCCTCGTCAACTACTTCGCGATGGACGTGCCGATGGGCGGCTGGAAGCAGTCCGGGATCGGCTTTCGCCACGGCGAACCGGGGATCAAGAAGTACTGCCGCAGCGAGTCGCTGGTGATCACCCGCTTCGGCGGCAAGCGCGAGCCCACCTGGTACCCCTACACCAAGGCCCGCCGCCGTCTCCTCACCCCCATCTCCCGCTTCTTCGGCGCCCGCGACTGGCGCCGGAAACTCGGCCTCAAGCACTGAAGGGGTCGGGGAGTCCGTTCCCCTTTCCACTATTTGCACGCCCGGTAGCCTCTTTAGGTTCATGGCTGAGCGTGACTACATAGCCGCTACCCGCGAGCGCATCGTCGTCTTCGACGGCGGCATGGGCGCGACCTTGGAGCAGTTCGACCTGACGCAGGAGGACTACGGCGGGCTTGAGGGGAAGTGCCACGAGGCGCTGGTCCTGAATCGGCCAGACGTGATCGAGGGGGTTCACACCTCGATGCTCGAGGCCGGAGCGGAAGTGGTCGAGACCGACACCTTCCAGGGCTCGCGGCTGAAGCTCGACGAGTGGGGCCTGGGCGAGCACACCCTCGAGATCAACACCAAGGCGGCGGAAATCGCCCGGCGCGCGGCCGGCGCGGATCGCTTCGTCGCCGGCTCGATCGGCCCCACCGGCTTCCTGCCCGCCTCCACCGACCCGACCCTGGGCGACATCTCCTTCGGCCGCCTGGTCGAGGTCTTCGCCGAGCAGGCGCGGGGCCTGGTCGAAGGCGGCGCCGACCTGATCATGATCGAGACCGCGCAGGACATCCTCGAGGTCAAGGCAGCGGTCTTCGGCGCCCGCGAGGCGTTCGCCGCAACCGGCCGCGTCCTGCCGATCCAGTGCAGCGTCTCGCTGTTGCCGAACGGCGGCAAGATGCTGCTCGGGACCGACATCCGCTCGGTGCTGACGACGCTGACCGCGCTCGAGGTCGACGTGATCGGGCTCAACTGCTCGACCGGGCCCGAGGACATGCGCGACGCGATCCGCTTCCTCGGCGAGAACTGCCCGCTGCCGGTCCACTGCATCCCCAACGCCGGCCTGCCGCTGCAGGGCCCCGACGGCGAGACGATCTTCCCCGAAGAGCCCGAACCGCTGGCGGCGACGCTGGCGGAGTTCGTCGAGCGCTACGGCGTCGGCATCGTCGGCGGCTGCTGCGGGACGACGCCGCAGCACATCGCCGCGATCCGCGAGCGGGTCGGAGGCCGCACCCCCGACGAGCGCCCGGCGCCGGGGCCGATCGAGATCTCCTCGATGATGACCTCGACCCCGCTGGTGCAGGAGCCGCGGCCGACCCTGGTCGGCGAGCGGGTCAACTCCCAGGGCTCGAAAAAAGCCAAGGAACTGCTGCTCGCCGACGACTACGACGGCCTCGTCCAGGTCGCCGAAGACCAGGTCGAAGGCGGCGCCCACGTCCTCGACACCTGCGTCGCCCTGACCGAGCGCCAGGACGAGGACGAGCAGATGAGCGCCGTGGTGAAGCGGATCTCGCTCACCCAGCCGGCGCCGATCCAGGTCGACTCGACCGAGCCCGAGGTGATCAAGGCGGCGCTCGAGCAGATCCCCGGCCGGGCGATCGTCAACTCGATCAACCTCGAGGCGGGCCGGGAGAAGGCCGACACGGTGATCCCGCTCGCCAGGGCCCACGGCGCGGCGCTGATCGCGCTGACGATCGACGAGGTCGGGATGGCGAAGACGGCCGAGCGCAAGCTGGAGATCGCGCAGCGGATCCGCGAGATCGCCTGCGAGGAGCACGGCCTCGACCCCGAAGCGCTGATCTTCGACGCCCTCACCTTCACCCTCACCACCGGCGACGAGGAGTGGAAGCCCTCGGCGGTGGAGACGATCGAGGGCATCCGCCGGATCAAGGCCGAGCTCCCCGGCGTGAAGACCTCGCTCGGCGTCTCCAACGTCTCCTTCGGCGTCTCGCCGCGCCCCCGCGCCGTCCTCAACTCGGTCTTCCTCCACCACTGCGTCGAGGCCGGGCTGGACCTGGCGATGGTCAACCCGAACCACATCACCCCCTACGGCGAGATCCCCGAGGAGGAGCGGGAGCTGACCGACGACCTCGTCTTCAACCGGCGCGACGACGCGCTGGAGCGGTTCATCTCCCACTTCGAGTCGAAAGGCGAGGAGGCGGAGGCCGAGGCGGCCGACCCGACCGCCGGGATGGAGCCGGAGGAGGCCCTGCACTGGCACATCCTCCGCCGCAAGAAGGACGGGGTCGAGGACTGGATCGACCGCTCGGTCGAGAAGATCGGCGCCGTTCCGACCCTGAACGAGGTGCTGCTGCCGGCGATGAAGGAGGTCGGCGACAAATTCGGCGCCGGCGAACTGATCCTCCCGTTCGTCCTGCAGTCGGCCGAAGTGATGAAGCGCGCGGTCGCGCAGCTGGAGAACTACCTCGACCGGATCGAGGGCCACACCAAGGGCAAGGTCGTGATCGCGACCGTCTTCGGCGACGTCCACGACATCGGCAAGTCGCTCGTCAACACGATCCTCACCAACAACGGCTACACCGTGATCGACCTCGGCAAGCAGGTTCCGGTCGACACGATCATCGAGGCCGCGGTGGAAAACGACGCCGACGCGATCGGGCTCTCGGCGCTGCTGGTCTCCACCTCGAAGCAGATGCCGACCTGCATCGCCGAGCTGCACCAGCGAGGGCTCGGGTTCCCGGTTTTGATCGGCGGCGCGGCGATCAACCGCGACTTCGGCCGCCGCACCCTCTACCCGAAGGGCAAAGAGTCGGACGAGATCTACGAGCCGGGGGTCTTCTACTGCAAGGACGCCTTCCAGGGCCTCGACACGATGGACGCGCTCGTCGACGCCGAGGCACGGGCGGCGCTGCTGGAGCGGATCAAAGGCGAGGCGCGGCAACTGCGCGAGAAGCCGGTCGAGATCGACGACGCCCCTCCGACCAGCGACGACAGCGTCCGCTCCGGCGCCCGCCCCGACGCGCCGATCCCCGCTCCTCCCTTCTGGGGGGCGCGGGAGGTCCCGGTCGACCTCGCCGAGGTCTTTCCCTACCTCGACCGCCACGTGCTCTTCAAGCTGCACTGGGGCGGGCGCGGGGTCAAGGGCGAGGCCTGGCGCCAGCTGGTCGAGGGGACCGACGAGGAGGAGGGATTCGCCGCCCGCCTGGAGCGGATGTGGCGCGAGCAGGACTACCTCAACCCGCGGGCGCGCCTCGGCTACTTCCCCTGCAACGCCGAGGGCAACGAGCTGATCGTCTTCGACCCCGAGGACCCCGAGCGGGAGCTCGAGCGGCTCGTCTTCCCGCGCCAGCCCAGGCACGACCGCATCTGCCTGGCGGACTTCTTCCGCCCCCTCGAGTCGGGCGAACGCGACGTCGTCGCGCTGCAGGGGGTCACCGTCGGACCGGAGGTGACCGAGCTGATCGAACGGCTGGAGAGCGAAGGCGAGTTCGCCGAGCAGCTCTACGTGCACGGGCTCGGGGTGCAGGCGGCCGAGGGACTGGCCGAGTGGCTGCATTCCGAGGTGCGGCGGGCGCTTCAGATCGACCTCGACCAGGGCCGCCGCTACTCGTGGGGGTACCCGGCCTGCCCGGACCAGTCCGAGCACGAGAAGGTCTGGCGCCTGCTGGACCTGGAAGAGATCGGGATGACCCTCTCGGGTGGCTACGCGGTGATGCCCGAGCAGTCGACGGTGGCGATCGTCGCCCACCATCCGCAGGCCGTCTATTTCGGGATGAAGTCCGGCTTCATCCCCACGGAGAAGACCCCGGACGAGCTGATCGCCGGCACCGCCAGGGGCGGTGAGCTGCCACCGGAGTCCGATCCGGACTCCGGCGACGAGGACGAGGGACCCGAGTCGGTCCCCGCCCCCGAGCTCAGCCGCTGAACCGTTCCGGCATCTCCGCCGGATGCAGCGCCGGGCGCTGCCAGTTCCGGCCTTCGTAGGCCTCCTCGAAACCCGCCCGCTTGAGGTTGCGGCAGACGGCCGACCAGGAGGCAAGATCGCATTCGCCGACCTCGACGAAGACGGTGTGGCAGCCGGCCCGGTGGGCATCGAGCAGGCGCCGGTGCAGCAGCGCGGCGTTGCATCCACGCCCGCGTGCGGGAGCGAGAGTGGTTCCCGCCCCCAGCTGGGCCACGCCGTCGACGATCAGCATCGAACCGGTGGCGACGGGGACTTCATCCTCCCCCAGCGCCGCCGTGTAGCAGTGCCACCCGTTCCTCTGCGGCAGCGAGAAGAACAGCGTCCCCGCCACCAGCGGTATGTCGAGGGCTTGAGCGGCGATCGTGCTCAGCCCTTCGCCTTCCGCTTCGTCTTCGCCCAGCCTGTAGACCACGATGCCGGGGTCGACCTGGAAGTTCGGAGGAGAGCCGTCGCGGACCAGTTTGATCCAGCCCGCACCGCGCTCGTAGCCGCGTTCGCCCAGCCAGCATTCCGCCGCCGTCGCGCCCGGCCTCCCCGCCGCCACCGGGATCCGGTAGTCGACTTCGCGGGCCCGCATCCATTCGATCGCCGCCGCCAGGTGGCCGCCGTCGATCGCACCGGGCTCTGCCGCCCCTTGGATCTGCTGCAGCAGGTGGACCTCGGGCAGGTCGCCGAAAGCGGTGACCTGCACCGGCCCGAACCTCTCTACTTCAACCCCCGATTCGGAGATTGCTTCCGGAACCACCGAGTCCCACATGTCGTGGCGGAAGCGTTGCGCAACCCTCTCCAACACTGCCGAGTCGTATCTCACGGCTCCCTTTCCCCCAGTTCGCGTGAGTGTTTGGCCGATTGCTCGACTCTATGCACATTACTGGGGACAGGTCAAGGAATCTTGTCGATCCGGCTATGACTAATTGTGGAGGCGAGAAGGCGGGCCGGCTGCCGTCGGATGGAGCCAGCGCCGGCCGCACGCCTTCTTCTAGCCAGGAGTGCCGGCCTGGGAATGGTGGCGGCACGCCTCCGATTTCCATCCTAAATCAATACATCAGAGTTTTTTATCAATTAGTCCGACTTTCTCCTAAATAACGCTTTCGCGATTGGGTTGGCTCGGCCGCGCCCGGGGCTTGGACTCGAGCCGCACCGGCGTAATCGAGAGCGCCTGGACCCGCAGATCGCCCCAGGTCAACCCCTCCCGCACCAGCGCCGGCAGCCCGAGGGCGACGGCGGTGGCGATCTCCACCGCCTGCAGGATCACGCCGTAGGCGAGCGCATCGGCTTTGCTGACGCCGAACCCGGTGTGCAGAACGCTGACCACCGCGATCTGGAAGACGCCGATGTTGGACGGGGTGGCCGGGACCACCGCGGTCACGTTGACGGCGAAGAGGACGGCCGCGGCGGCGCCGATCCCCGCCCGCCCGTCGAGGCCAAGCGCGTAGAGCAGCGCCCAGCAGGCGGCGAGCTGGATCGCCCAGGCCCCCAACTGAGCCGCAGCCGCGATGGAACCGTGGCGCGGATCGCGGAAGACGACGAGGCCGGCCCTGACCTGCACCAGCGCCCGGTGGACGGTCGATCCCAGCCGCGCCAGCCGGCCGTTGCCGTTGCGCCGCATCAGCAGCGGCGCGACGAGGACGACGACGAGCAGGAGCAGGGGGATCAGGCTGAAGACGAAGATCTGCTTCGTCCCGGAGTGGAAGAGGGGCGTGGTCGCGACGATGATCGCCCCGAGCAGGACGAGGGCGACGATGTTCAGCATCGTCTGCGAGACCAGCGTGCCCAGCAGGACGGGGAAGGTTTCCCTCATCCGACCGGTGCGCCGCGCCAGCGCCAAGGCACGCGCCGGCTCCCCCAGACGAGCCGGCAGCGTCGCCGACATCAGGACGCCGATCATCGTCGCCGAGGTGACGTCCCGCCGCCGCACCGGGCGGTTCGGCAGGGCGGCGCGCGCGATCCAGTACCAGGAGGCGGCACGGAAGAAGAGGGAGCTGGCCATCAAGGCGCAGGCGATCAGGACCCAGGTCAAGTTGGAGCGGACGATGCTCTCGACGACGTTGTCGACCCCGATCTTCTGGGCTGCGCGCTGGGTCAGCCACACACCCAGGACCGCAGCGAGCCCTAGGCCGATGCGGCGGGCGACGACACGTCCCCTGTTGCCCGCCTGCGCCAGCGGCGGATCGAGTGAGGGCAGCCGCTCGGCCGGGCGCTTGGGATTGCCGTCGGCCGGCCTGATGCCCACCCAATGGGCGATTTTCTCCCCCCTCGTCACCGGCTTCGGCGCCTCGATCGCGCGCTCGTAGACCTCCGTCACCTGGTCGGCCACGCGGGGCCAGGCATAACGCTGGGCGCTGCGGCGAGCGGCTTCGCCCATCTCGCGCAGGCGCTCGGGCTCATGGTGGGCTCGCTGCAGCTCCTCGGCAAGTCGCTGCGGGTCGCCGGGGGGCACAAGAAGACCGTCGACCCCGTCGCTGACGACGTCGCTGTAACCGGCGATGGCGGAGGCGATGACCGGCGTGCCGGCGGCGAAGGCCTCGGTCAGGACCATCCCGAAGCTCTCCCCGGAGAGCGAGGGCGCGCAGAGGACGTCGGCCTCGTGCAGCTCCTGCCAGAGGCTCTCGCCGGAGACGCGCCCGCGGATGTCCATGAAGCGGAGGAGGTCGGGGTCGGCGACGTAGCGGAGCACGTCCTCGCGCTCGGCACCGATCACGGTGAGGCGACAGGGAACGTGCTCGACGAGCGCGTTGAAGGCGGTGAGCAGGATCGGCAGCCCCTTGCGCTCCTCCGGCCTGCCGACGAAGAGGATCCTCAGGTCGCCGCTGGGCTCGACCGGGTAGGTCGGCGCCGCCTCGACGTCGACCCCGTTGGGGACGATCGTGTACTCGCCGCCGAACCAGCGGCGACCGGTCCACGCGGCGGCCTCGGAAACGGCGATCCGCGCCGAGAGGCGGTTGAAGACCCGCCGGGCGCCGAGCGCGTTGGCGATGTAGTTCGGCACCGGCTTCGTCGAATAGGTGTGGAAGGTGCCGACGACCGGGTCGTGCGCCCCCAGGGTCGCGTTCCAGCCGACCAGCGGTACGAGGGGCTCGTGGACGTGGAGAACGTCGAATTCCCCGGCCCGCACCAGCCGGCGCGGCGCGGCCACCCCCCCCATCGGGAAGGGCGCCAGGTTGGAGACGGAGCCGTTGGCACCGAAGCCCATCGTGCGGCCGAGCGGGGTCAGGTATTCGGGCAGCTGGCGACGTTCGGCGGGGGCGCGGTGCAGGGCGCGGCTGAGCCTCCCGGGCGGGTCGACGGGTGCGAGGACGCGGACATCGTGGCCTCGCCCGAGGAACTCCTCGGCGAGAGCCTCAACGTGCCGGTTCACGCCCCCCTGGTAGGACCAGGAATATGGCGAGACGAGACCTATGCGCACGGACGACTAAGGGTAGGGCATCGTCCGGCCCCCGCACAGGGGTCAGAACGCCGGCTGGGACGGGACTAGAGCTGGGTGCCGATCAAGCCGAGCAGTCCCACCGCAAGGGTTCCGATGAGGCCGCCGCCGACCTGGATGATGGTGCGCTTCAGGGCACCGAGTTCGCCGCGAACCTCCCGCACGTCCTGCTGCATCTCACCAACTCGCTTATTCAGGTCGTCAAGGCGGGAATCGGTCCAAGTCGAGCGCATCGGCTTCATGCCTCCCAAGCTAGCGGGCAAAGTCATACGCATGGCGCACGTAAGTGTAACTTTTCGTCTGCGGCGTTGCTCTCTGCGGAATTTGCGGCGCTCTCGGTCCAAGCGAAGCCGATGAAGACCAGCAGGTAGGCCGCTCCGATCTCCAGCAGCAGCGCGCCGGAGTCGTTGGCAAGCGTGCCGACGACGGTGGCGGCGAGGGCGCCGAGGAGACCCGCCCGCATCGCCGGCACCCCCTGCAGCCAGGCCCGCAACCGGTCCCGCCGGAGATACGCCAGCACGGCAAGCGCGAGGACGATCGGCAGGAACGCAAGCAGCACCGGCCGGCCGAAGCTGTGGGCGGAGAGCTGCAGCCGTCGCTGCGCGACGTCCGCCAGATCCCCCAGCCCGCCCGCATCCAGGACCGAGCGGGTGAGGTGCGCGTCGGCGCCGCTGAGCAGGTCGACGAGGGCGAGCAGGGCGAGGACGGCGAGGGGGGCCGCGATCACCGCCAGCGCGAGCGGACGCCTGCCGCGACCGGCAATCGCCACGGCGGCGACGGCGGCCCCGACCGGGAAGACGATCGCGGCGCCGACGTCGGCGCCGAAGCGCCCGGCGGCGAAGACGAAGGCGGCGAGGAGGCCGAGCACAAGGAAGGCCGCCGCCGCCGTTCGTCGCGATGCCCCTGCCGCGAAGGCGGTCAAACCTGCCCCGGCACCGGCCACCGCCAGGACCGCGAGCAGCGCCTCGAGCTCGTTGCCGATCCCGTAGAAGCGAACGCCAAGGCCCGGGTTCGGCCCCAGCAGCGAGAGCGACGTCAACGGCGAACCGGCGATCACGTCGATCGCGTAGGCGAGAACGGTCGCCGCCGAAGCCACGGTCAACGCCCGGTATCCAGGCAGGAGCAACAGCGTCAGCCCAGCCAAAAACGGCGCCAGCAGGAGCACCAGGATCCGTTCCGTCGTCTCCCCGGGTTCGAGAGCTGCGCCGAGCAGGAGGACGAGCGGCAGGTAGACGATCGCGAGGCCGGCGAGGCGAACCGCCGGGCGCGCGAGACGCCCGCGGCTGAAGAGCACGATCAGGACCAGGACCGCCAGCCAGACGACGATGTTGAGGCCCACCACGGGCCCGCGCCGCGCGGAGATCACCTCCATCCGCGCGCCCAGCGCTTCGATCGCCGCCGGGTCGATCGCGCCCTCGGCCCGGATCGGCTGCCCCGTCATCGCCGCGGGAACTTCGATCCCGAGGTCATCGAGGATCGTCGGCGCCACGTCGGTCGAGAGGACATAGCCGTCCATGCGGGTGCTGCCGGAGGTGAGGTTGCCGTCGAACCCAGCGCCGGAGATCCCGATCGGCAGCGGCGCGTCGGTCTCTCCCGTAGGACGTGCGATCGCGATCACGAGGCGCCGGCTCCCGCCCTGCGGCAGCCGGCTCAAGGAGGCCCGCTCGACCGCGAAGAGGCGGGAGGGAACGCCCGCCGCAGCCAAGGTCGAGGAGAGAAGGCCGGGAACGACGTCGGCGGGAGCGGTTTCGGCTCGCTCGACCACTTCCCGCCACCAGCGGGCGCGATTCCCGCGCAGCTCGGGCAAGGGGCTGTCGTAGAGGGAATCGAAGACGCGGTTGCCCTGCCCCACGTCCAAGTAGGTCTGCTCAGCGGGCACAGTCCCCAACCCCGCACTCATCACCCCCGGCGAGAACCCCGCTTCCGCCAGCTCGGCGACCGTCGTACCGCTCGGCAACCAGACCAGCAGAACAGGTTGATCCTGCGCCGCAGTCGCGGCGGGCGCCCATCCGAGCACCATCGCCAGCAGCGCTATCGTGGCGGCAATGGCCGATCGCACTTTCGCCAAGTTCAGCTTCTTCAAGATCGATCCAGCCTGGCGCCGTCGGGACCCCGAGCTCCGGGCGGCCGACAAGCTGGAGTTCCTCGCCGCCTGCGAGGACTTTGCCGTCGACCGTTCTCTGCGCGCCTACTCAACCATAGGCACGCGGGGCGACGTCGACCTGGTCCTGCTCGCCCAGAGCCCGAACCTGAACGACATCCACACCTTCCACGTCGTGCTCGGCCAGAGCGGGCTGGCGAAATGGGCGAGCACGCCCCACTCCTTCCTCTCGATGACCAAACGCTCGCCCTACTCGGCCGAGGACGCCCGCCCGGAGATCTGCACCTCCGAGCGCAAGTACCTCTTCCTCTACCCGATGGTCAAGCAGCGCCGCTGGTACGGGCTGCCGCCGGAGGAGCGCGGCCGGATCATGAAAAGCCACATCGAAGTCGGCCGCCGCTACCCCGAGATCACGATCAACACGACCTACTCGTACGGGATCGACGACCAGGAGTTCGTGGTCTGCTTCGAGGGCGACGACCCGGGCGAATTCCTCGACCTCGTCAACGAGCTGCGCCCGACCGAGTCGAGCGAGTACACCGAGCGCGAGACGCCGATCTTCACCTGCGTGGCAATGTCGGTTCGCAAGGCGCTCGACGCCCTCGACGGCACCCCGAGCGCCGTCGGCGCCGGCGCCTCGGCGCTCGGCTGAAGCGCCGAGTTCCCTATTCTTTCGCGCTCCAATGAGCAAGATCGGAACCGAAGAGAACCCCCTCCGCGTCGCCATCGTCGGCGCCGGCCCCTCCGGCTTCTACGCCGCCGAGCACATCCTCAAGGACGGCGACCTGCGCGCCCAGGTCGACCTGTTCGACCGCCTACCCACCCCGTTCGGGCTGGTCCGCGGCGGCGTCGCCCCCGACCATCCGAAGATCAAGTCGGTGATCCGCGTCTACGAGAAAACCGCGGCCCGCGACGGCTTCCGCTTCTTCGGCAACGTCAAGATCGGCCACGACGTCGAGGTCGAGCAGCTGGAGAAGCTCTACCACGCGATCGTCTTCACGGTCGGCTGCGAGACCGACCGCCAGCTCGGCATCCCGGGCGAGGCCCTGCCGGGCAGCCACGCCGCCACCTCCTTCGTCGGCTGGTACAACGCCCATCCCGACTACGCCGACCGCGAGTTCGACCTCTCCTGCGAGCGCGCCGTCGTGATCGGCAACGGCAACGTGGCGATGGACGTCGCCCGGATGCTGGCGCTGACCGACCACGAGCTGCGCCAGACCGACACCGCCGACCACGCGATCGAGGCACTCGACCGCAAGCAGATCCGCGAGATCGTCGTCCTCGGCCGCCGCGGCCCGGTCCAGGCCGCCTTCACCAACCCCGAGATCAAGGAGCTCGGGGAGATGGAGGACGCCGACGTCATCGTCGACCCGCAGGAGGTCGAGCTCGACCCGGCCAGCCAGGCCCACCTCGAATCCGACGATGCCGACAAGACGACCAAGGTCAACGTCGAGACGCTGGTCGAGTTCTCGCAGCGCCAGCCCGAGGGCAAGAGGCAGCGGATCGTCCTTCGCTTCCTCGCCTCCCCCGTCGAGATCAAGGGGGACGGCAAGGTCGAGTCGATCGTGATCGGCCGCAACGAGCTGGTCGAGGAGGGCGGCACCCTCCGCGCCAAGGACACCGGCGAGCGCGAAGAGCTCGAGTGCGGGCTGGTCCTGCGCTCGGTCGGCTACACCGGCATCCCGATCGAGGGGGTCCCCTTCGACGAGCAGCGCGGGCTGATCCTCAACGAGGGCGGCCGCGTCCTCGACTCCCACGACGCCGGGCACAAGGTCGGCCACTACACCGCCGGCTGGATCAAGCGCGGCCCCTCCGGCGTGATCGGGACCAACAAGAAAGACGCGCTGGAGACGGTCCAGCACCTCTTCGAGGACGTCGAGGCCGAGAAGCTGATCAGCCCGGAGAATCCGGACCCTGTCGCGGTCGAGGACCTGCTCCGCGAGCGCAACATCCGCTACGTCACCTTCGAGGACTGGCAGGCGATCGACCAGGCCGAGGTCGGCCGCGGCGAGCCGCACGGACGCCCGCGGGTCAAGTTCGTCCGGGTCGAGGAGATGCTCGAGACCGTCGGCGAGCGCCTCGCCGGGTAACGCCGGTGGCTGCCGACCTGACCGAGCTGGAGGGGATGATCGCGGCCGCCCTGCCGGGGGCCGAGGTCGAGGTGATCGACGAAACCGGCACCGGCGACCACCTGCGGGCGACGGTCAGCGCCCCCCAGTTCGAGGGCCTCTCCCGGATCGACCAGCACCGCCTGGTCAAGGCCGCGGTCAAAGAGCGCTTCGACGACGGCACGATCCACGCGCTGTCGGTGAAGACCAGCGTTCCGGCCTGAATCTCGGTCGTTCCGCATTTTCGCGGACAAAAAGTTACACTTTCGTGCGCCACACGTATGACTTTTCCTTCTACGCTGGAGCCATGAAGTCAATGCGATTCACCTGGACCGATTCACGCCTCGACGAATTCAAGAACCGCGTTGACTCGCGTCTCGACGAGCTCGGTAACCGGGTCGATGAGCTGAGCGGACGGATCACGGAGCTTGACACGCGCCTGACTGGGCGGATCGACTCCCTCCAACACACCATGGTTCAGGCCTTCATCGCCCTCGTCGTCATCATGGTCACTGGCTTCATGGGCATTGCCGGTCTGATCTTCACCCAAATCTGAGCCAACCAAGGCGTCTCCCTACAATGCGCCCATGGCCGACCCAGAGCTGAAGTCGAAAATCGAAGAGCTGATCGCCGCCAACCCGGTCCTGCTGTTCATGAAAGGGACCCCGGACATGCCCCGTTGCGGCTTCTCGATGCGCGTGGTGCAGGTGCTGGACCAGATCGACGTCGACTACGGCGCGATCGACGTCCTCCCCGCGCTGCAGCCGCTGCGCGAGGTGACGGCGGAGATCGCCGACTGGCAGACCTTCCCGCAGCTCTACGTCAACGGCGAGCTGCTCGGCGGCTGCGACATCGTCGAGGAGATGTTCGAGTCCGGCGAGCTGGCCGAGGCCCTCGGCGTCGAGCAGCCCGCGAACGCCCAGGCGCCGCAGACCGCGCCCCCGGCGCAGTCGCCCCCGTTGCAGATCGAATAGCTAGACGGCAGCGGCCTGTTCGGCTGCGTCCTCTTTCACCTGGAAAGAGGAGCCACAACCGCAGGCCGCAACCACGTTCGGGTTGTTGACCTGGAAGCCGGCGCCCTGGAGACCTTCGACGTAGTCGACCTCGGAGCCGAAGACGAACTGCATGCTGACCTTGTCGACGACGACGGCGACTCCGTCGACCTCGAAGACGTGGTCGTCCTCCTTGGCCTTGTCGAAGGCGAGCGCGTACTGGAAGCCCGAGCAGCCGCCGCCGCGCACGGCGACCCGCAGCGCCTGCTCGGCGCCCTCGGCCTGCGTGCCGAGCAGCTCGCCGATCTTCTCGACGGCCTTGTCGGTGAGGGTGATCGCTGCTTGGGGCGTATCCGTCACTTCACAAAGTGTAGCGAGAGGGCGGGCGGTCCATGCCCTCCGCAGGAATAGAATCGCCTTGTGAACTCGTCTGTCGAGACCGCGGTCGTCTGCGACACGACCGCCTATCTCCCCGCCGATCTGCTGGCGGAGCGGGGCATCAAGACGATCAGCCTCTACGTCTCCGTCGACGGTGAGCAGGAGCGGGAGTCGGAGATCACCGACTACAGCGAGTTCTACGAGCGGCTGCGCGCCTCCGAAAGCGGCGCCACCACCTCCCAGCCATCGATCGGCGACTTCCTCGCGGTCTACGAACCGCTGCTGGCGGAAGGCAGGGAAGTCGTCTCGGTTCACATCTCCGCCGGCATCTCCGGCACCTTCGAGGCGGCGGGACAGGCCCGTGAGCGGCTGATCGAGGAGGGCAAGGGCGGCGAGCGGCTGCACCTGATGGACTCGCGCACCGCTGCCGGCGGGATGGGCCTCTGCGCCCTCGGCGCGGCAGCGGCCGCGGCTGCCGGCGCCGACGCCCAAGGAGCACTGGCCCGCGCCGAAGAGACGCGCGAGTCGCTGAAAATGTGGTTCGCGATCGACACCCTCGAGTACCTGCGGCGCGGTGGACGCATCGGCGGGGCCCGGGCCTGGATCGGGGGGGCGCTGAAGATCAAGCCGATTCTCACCCTCGAAGAGGAGATCACCCCGATCGAGCGCGTCCGCACCCGTGCCCGCTCGCTCGAGCGCCTGCGTGGCTACGCGCGGCAGCGGCAGGAGTCCGGCGCCTACGGCTGGGTCGTCCAGTACATCCAGGACAAAGAGACCGCCGACGCGCTGATCGAAGACTGCTACGAGATCTTCGGCTGCGATCCCGCCTTCGTCTCCGAGGTCGGCCCCGTCCTCGGCGCCCACGTCGGCCCCGGCCTGCTCGGCGTGGGAAGCGTGCCGAGCGAGCTCATCTAGCGTCGATCGCCCTGCGGTAGACCAGGATCGCCAGCACAAACGCCAGGGCGACGATCGCCGCGCGCAGCTCCGTGTGCCCGCTCTGATCGGACTGCATGCCGATGAAGTAGCCCATCAGGGTGACGACCAGGGTGACGACCGTGAGCGCGGTCAAGCCGCTGAGGACATTGCCGGTCCGGCGGGCACGGGCGGCGCTGGCCTCCTCGACCCGCCGTTCGGCGACGTGCTGCAGCGCCGCGACCTTGCGCTCGACGCCGGCGACCAGCTCGTCGAATTTCTGCACGTCGGCAATCGTGTTCCAGATGCTCACCTGCCCGCCGGCCAGATCGGTGAGCGCGCTGTCGAGCCGCGCCCGCGCCTCCTGGACGCGCATGTAGACGGAGAACATGCGGTCGGCGTCTTCTTCGAGCTCGGCCAGCGTGCCCGACCCCTGCCACTTGTCGCTGTCGAGCATCGCCAGCAGGCCGCGGTCGATCTCCATGAACAGCGCGTAGTAGGCCCACATCAGTTCCGTCAGCCCCATCGGCGGGGCCTTCTGCTTGGGGATGTTCTCGTGCAGGACGATCACGCTTGAATCGATCCCCGGTGCGAACACCCCGTGCCAGTGCTCGATGTTCTCCGAGAACGTCGCCTCGAAGGGACGGCTGATCCGCCGCAACCGCCGGCTGCCGACCCCGGGGCCGCTGGTGAAGACGAAGACGGGGTGGAGCCAGAGCAGCCGGCCCCAGCCCTCCTCCGCCGGTGACGCAGGCGGGCCCTCGGCGCCGGGCTCGGGCGGCAGGGCGCTGTGGAAGGCGCTCAGCCAGGGCTCCTGAAGCTCGGCTCCAGCGCAACGGGCGACGGCATCGCCGAACAAGGTCACCGTCTCCCGCGTGAGCGCGTCGTAGGAAGCGGCGACCGGCGAGCGCACGCCGATAGCCGGATCGCTCAGCAGCCGCGCCACCGCTTCCGCCGTGCGCCGCGTCTCCGCGGCGCTGAGCAGGGGCGGGGCCGAGACGTCGTAGGTGCCGTTGACCACCCCGACCCCGAAGTCGTAGAGCTCGATCCGAAGGCTGCGGAGCTCCCACCTCCAGCCCCGGGTTGCCCTGGCCAGCCACTCCCTCTCGGCCTCGGGACGCTGCCGCTGCAGCTCCTCCAGCCTGAGAGCGAGGGGCTCGCCCGAGCGCCGGATCAGCACCCGGGGAACGAGGCTCGTGTAGCCCCCGCCGGAGCCGTAGGACTCCACCCCGCGCCACCTGATCCCCTCGTGGTCCCAGCCCTCGCTGCTCTTGCCGAGCTCGTCGCTGAGCCTGCGCTGCAGGTTGGCGTAGTCGCCGATCCTCACCTGCAGCGGCTGACCGGTGAGGAAGGGACCCGTGAGAGCCACCTCGAAGTGGCGCCAGACTCGCTTCGTGCTCAAGGCCGCGGCTGTCGCCTCAGCGGCGCCTGCGCCGCACCATCATCCGCACGCCGATCGCGAACCCGACGACGGCCGCGCCGGCGATCAGCTGGCTGCGATGCTCCTCGACCTGGCGGCGCCAGTCGGTCAGCTCGTTGACGCGGCCGCGCAGGGCCTCGACGGAGGTGCCGAGCTGCAGGCGCTTGAGCTCGATGTCGCGGCGGATCTCCGCCGGGGAACGGCCTGGGGCACCGGCGGTCACGAGACCTCCCTTTCGAGCATCTCCTTGGTCAGCTTCGCCTCCTCGATCGCCTGCTCGGGCACCGGCGGCGCCCCCTGTTTGAGCGCCTTCGAGGCGAGGAAGCCGGCGAGGGCGGCGATCAGCAGGAAGACGGCGGCCTCGATGAAGAACCCAGGCCAGGCCTTGCCGTCGAAGAGCTCTTCGCTCAACAGCCAGGCGATCCCGTGCATGATCAGGATCAGGGCGAGGAAGGCGAAGACGCCGGCGGCGACGCCGACTGCGGAGCCGCGGAGGATCTTGCCGACTTTTTCGGAGACCTCGGCCTTCGCCAGCTCGATCTCCTCGCGCACCAGCGTCGAGGCGTGCTCGGAGACGTCGACGACGAGGTCGGCGAGCGAGCGCTCGCCTGGCGGCGGTGGGGTTCCCGGCGGTGGCGTCGGCGGCGGGTTCTGCGGCGGCTCTTGCATCGCTGCTCCTAGTCCGGCGGGTCTTCGTTGTAGACGCGCCGGTAGACCAGCGCCGCGACCCTGGTGGCGGCAATGCTCGCGAGCGCACCGGCCGCGGCCAGCAGGCCGCTCCAGACGAGGCGCTTGACCAGCTCGTTATCCACTTAGCTCAGACCTTTCCCCATGCGAAGTTGCCAGTAAACCATTTCAGCGCGGCTCCAGGCCGTCGCAGATCGTCGTGACAAGGAGATCGCGCGCCTCGTCGAAGTCGGTGTCCGAGGCGGGGATCGTGCCGAAGATCCAGCCGGAGAGCAGCTGCTCGATCGCCCCGTAGAACGCCAGCGAGGCGAACATCGGCGCCACGTCGCCGCGGAAGGCGCCGCCGGACTGGCCGTCGGCGACGATCTTCGCGATCGACTCGTAGGCGCGGCGGATTTCCTCCAGGTGCGTTTTCCCGAACGAGTTCGCCGCCCGGGTCACCTCGACGATGATCACCTTCATCAGCTCCGGGTCATGGCGGTAGGAGTCGAAGATGAAGGTCGCGACCGCGCCGAGCTTCTCGCGGGGGCTGGCGCTGGTTCGATCGGTCTCCTCGATCGCCGCCAGCAGCAGCGACCAGCGCTCGATGAAGAGTTCGTTGAGGACCTCGTCCTTGGAGCTGAAGTAGTGGTAGACGAGGCCGTAGGCGACCCCCGCCTCGTCGGCGATGTCGGAGACGCGGGTCGCGTGAAAGCCCTGGCGGGCGAAGACGCGGATCGCGGCGTCGAGGATCAGGCGCCGCTTGTCGGCGGGGGGCGCCTGCGCCATCAGGCGGTGGTCTCCGTCGGCTGCGGCCAGGCGTAGGCGCCGGGCTGGCGATTGGCGAGCGAAGGCAGCGACTCGCGGATGCGGTCCTGCGCCGCGAGGTCGAGCTCGGCGGCGACGAAGCACTCCCCGTCGGGGGCGGTGGCGAGGACGACCCCCCAGGGGTCGACGATCATCGAGCGCCCGAAGGAGCTGTAGTGCGGCGGCGCTTCCCCGAACTGGTTGGGGGCGAGGACGAAGAGCTGGTTCTCGATCGCCCGCGCCCGCAGCAGGACCTCCCAGTGGTCGCGACCGGTGGCAAGCGTGAAGGCGGAGGGGACCGCGATCAGCCGGGCGCCGCGCAGGGCCAGAATCCGGAAGAGCTCCGGGAAGCGGAGGTCGTAGCAGACGGTGAGGCCGGCGGTGAGGTCGCCGACCGGCGCGACCACCGGTTCCTCCCCCGGCCGCTCGAACTCCGACTCGCGGTAGGAGACGCCGCCGGCGTCGACGTCGAACATGTGGATCTTGCGGTAGACGGCGAGGTCCTCGCCGTCGGGGCCGATCAGGACCGAGGTGTTGGAAGCCTTCTCGCCCTCCGGCCCCTGCTCGGAGATGCTGCCCGCCAGCAGGTGGACGCCCAGCTCGCGGGCCCACCGGCGGGCGGCGGTCAGGCTCGGCCCGTCGAGCGGCTCCGCCCCCGCGGCAAGCTCCCCCCCTCCGGCCAGCAGGTTCCACTTCTCCGGCAGGGCGACGAGCTCGGCGCCGTCAGCGGCCGCCGCCCGAACCAGGCGCTCGGCCGCCGCCAGGTTCCTTTCCCTGTCTCCGTTGGAGTTGAGCTGTACCGCCGCTACCCGCACGCGCGCCCTTCGGTTGATTGACCAGTCAATCGACTGTCTCATTATATGAGCGCTCGAGGCGCCGGGGGCGGCTCTAGAGGTTGAGCTGGCGGGCGACGATGCGGTCGAAGAGCGGCGTCGGAATCAGCGGCTGCAACCGCGCCTGCACCTTCGCGTCCAGCCCCACCAGGTAGCGGGCGCGGGGGCGACTCGACTCGAGCGCGTGGGAGATCGCCTTGGCGACCTTCTCCGGCGGGATCCCGCGTTCGGCGGTGTCCTCGATCACCTTGCGGAACTTCTCGAGCGCGGCCCCGTAGAGCAGGCTCGTCCGCGGCGACTTCGCCTCGATCTCCTCGCCCTTGCGCTGGCCCCTTTCCCAGATCGGCGTGTCGATCGAGCCGGGCTCGATGATCGAGACGCGCAGGCCCCACGGGCGCAGCTCCTGGCGGAAGACGTCGCCGATCGCCTCGGTGCCGAACTTGGAGGCGTGGTAGGGCCCGCCGAAGGGGAAGGCGATGCGGCCGCCGATCGAGCTGACGAAGACGATCCTCCCTTCGGCGCGGCGGATCTGCGGCAGCAGCGCCTGCGTCACCGCCACGTAGGCGACGAGGTTGACCTCGAGCTGGCGCCGGAAATCCTCGATCGGAATCGTCTCCAGCGGCCCCGGGATCGCCACGCCGGCGTTGTTGACGAGGCCGTCCAGCCCGCCATCGATCTCCCCCTCCAGCTGCCCGGCCACGGCGGCGATCTGGTCGGGCTCGGTGACGTCGAGGATGACCGGGACGAGGTGCGGCGAGGCCTCCGCGCGCAGGCTCTCGGCATCGGCCTCCCTGCGAACGCCGGCGAAGACCTTCCAGCCGGAGGCGTCGAGCCGAAGAGCGGTGGCGCGGCCGATTCCGGTAGACGCTCCGGTGACGAGTACGGATCGCACATAAGTGAGGCTACCGAGGGCGTAACCTCTTGCTGTCGTGAACGAACCCGTCAAGGACGACGCGGAGCGCAAGCAGGTAACGGTCCTGTTCGCGGACGTCAGCGGCTCGATGGACCTCGCCGAGCAGGCGGACCCGGAGGAGTGGCGCGAGATCATGCAGCGCTTCTTCTCGATGCTGGCCGAGACGGTGACCCGCTTCGAGGGGACGGTCGACAAGTTCACCGGCGACGGGATCATGGCGATCTTCGGCGCCCCCGTCGCCCATGAGGACCACGCCAGGCGAGCCTGTTACGCGGCCCTGCAGATGCTCGACGACGTCGCCGAATACGCGGCTGAGCTGCGGCGGGCGAAGGGGCTCAACTTCTCGACCCGGATCGGGATCAACTCAGGCGAGGTGGTCGCCGGCGCGATCGGGAGTGGCGGTGGCTCCTCCTACACGGCGATCGGCCACACGGTGGGCCTCGCCCAGCGGATGGAGACCCTGGCCGAGCCCGGCAAGGCCTACCTGACCGAGCACACGGCCGAGCTCGCCCGCGGCTATCTCGACCTGCGCGAGCTCGGCGAGTTCGAGATCAAGGGCGCCAGCCGCCCGGTCGAGGTCTTCGAGCTGGCCGGGGTCGGGCAGGCGCGCTCGCGCCTCGACCTCGCCCGCGAGCGCGGCTTCTCCAAGTTCGTCGGCCGCGAGGAGGAGCTGTCCCGGCTCGCCGACGCCCTGGGTCGCGCTCGCGGCGGCGAGGCCAACGCGATCGGCGTCGTCGCCGAAGCCGGGATCGGCAAGAGCAGGCTCTACCACGAGTTCGCCCAGCACTGCCGCAGCGAAGGGCTGGAGGTCTTCGAGGCGCAGGCGCAATCGCACGGCAAGTCGATCCCCTTCATGCCGATCCTGCAGATGCTGCGCTCCTTCTACGGAATCGGCGACCAGGACCCCGAGCAGGCGGCCCGGGAGAAGATCGCCGGCCGCTCCCTGCTGCTCGACCCCGGCTTCGCCGACGACCTGCCGCTGATCTTCGACTTCCTCGGCGTCCCCGACCCCGAGCGACCGGTGCCGAAGATGAACCCGGAGGGCAGAGGGCGGGCCCTCGGCGACTTCCTCTGCCGGCTGGTCAGCAACCCCGCCCGGCGCAAGACGCTGGTCCTGATCGTCGAGGACCTGCACTGGATCGACGAGGGCAGCCAGATGATGCTGCACGGCCTGGTGGAGGGCATGGGCGGGACGCCGACGCTGATGCTCGTCAACTACCGCCCCGAGCACGTCCCGGCCTGGAGCGAGTCGCCGGCCTACGAGACGATCGAGCTGCAACCGCTCGACCGGGCGGACACCGCGCAGCTGCTGCGCGACATCGCCGGCACCGACCCCTCGCTCGACGGGATCGACGAGCCGATCCACGAGCGCACCAGCGGCAACCCCTTCTTCATCGAGGAGATCGTCCGCGAGCTGGCCGAGTCCGGCCACCTCGAGGGGGAGCGCGGCGCCTACCGGTTGGCGCAGCCGATCGAGGAGGCCGGCGTGCCGGTCACGGTGCAGGCGGTCCTTGCCGCGCGCATCGACCGCCTCGACGCCGACGGCAAGCACCTCCTGCAGGTCGCCTCGGTGGTCGGCAAGGAGGTCAGCGGCGAGGCGCTGCGGCTGACCGCGGGGCTGGAGGAGGACGAGCTGGAGGCCGCCCAGCGGGGCCTGATCGATGCCGGCTTCCTCTACGAAGCGGAGCTGTACCCGCAGCGGCGTTTTGCCTTCCGCCACCCGCTGACCCGCGAGGTCGCCTACGGCACCCAGCTCGCCAGCCAGCGGGAGGCGACCCACGCGGCGGCGGCGCGGGCGATGATCGAGCTGATCCCGCCGGAGCGCCACGACGAGCGGGCGGCGCAGATCGCCGATCACCTCAAGCAGGGCGGCGAGACGCTCGAGGCGGCGCGCTGGTCCGCCCGGGCCGCCCACTGGGCCGGACACAGCCGCCCCCGCGACGCGATGCGCCTCTGGCACGACACGATGGAGCTGGCCGGCGAGCTCGAGGTGAACGAGGAGAGCGACGCGCTGGGGATTGCCTCCCGCCTCGCCCAGATCCAGTTCGCCTGGCGCGTCGGCATGGACCTCGAGGAGCAGGCGCGGCTGCTGGACGAAGCCGAGGTGATCGCCGACCGGCGCGGCGATCTGCACTCGAAGGTGCTGCTGCGGATGTCCCACTCGGGGCGCCCGGGGCTGCAGCTGCACACCGACGAGTGGCTGGACCAGGTGAAGGAGATGACCCGGCTCTCGGACGAGGCCGGCAACCCCCACCTGCGCGTGGCGATCCGCGCCGCCGGCGCCTACGCCTATCTGATCGCCGCCGACTTCGCCGGCTTCGAACGCGCCCTCGACGAGATCGTCGAGCTGGCCGACGGGGACATCACGGTCGGCTCCGGGATCATCCTCAACACCCCCCTCGCCTGGGCCGAAATGGGCAAGGGGATGGCGGAGCGCGAGCAGGGCGACCTCGAGGGCGCCGAAAGGCACTTCGAGCGGGCGCTGGAGATCTCCGCCGAAGCCGACGACCCGGAGACGGCAAGCTGGGTGCGCAGCAACCAGGCCGGCCTGATGGCACTGCGCGGCGACATCGAGGGCGCCCTCTCGGTGGCGCGCCGCAATTGCGAGCTGACCGAGCGAATCGGCGACGTCTTCTCGCGCAGCCTGGCGATCGCCAACCTCGCCTGGGCCCAGCTCGCGGCCGAGGAATACCAGGAGGCGCTCGACTCGATCGAGGAAGCCGACCGCACCTACCGCGAGGCGATGAAGATCGGCGGCGAGATGGAGGCGTGGCGCTCGCAGCTGCGGTCCCGTGCCCTGACCGGCGTCGGCCGCACCGAAGAGGCGATCGCCGAGGCGGAGTGGGCGGTCAGGACCTCAGAAGAGCGCGGGCTGCACTGGTCGCTGCCGATCGCCCTGCTGGCGCTGGGGCGCGCCCGCCACGCGGCCGGGCGCGACGATGCGGTGGAGGCGCTGGAGGAAGCGCGGCGAGTGGCGGTCGAGACCAATGCCCTCACCTGCCTGGTCGACGTCGATGCGCAGATGGAACTGGTCACCACCGGCTAGCCAGGCCGGGCGCGGCTAGCTGCGCCGCTCGAGCTCGGCGACCATCAGCTTCGTGTGCAGGGCCGCGATCAGGTCCTTGAGCGGCTGCGCGCCGGCTTCCAGCATCTCCACCACCCGCTCCGGCGGCACCTCGCCGGCGAGCCTTTCCATCACCACGTCGACCTCCTGGCGGACCAGCTCTTCCAGCGAGGCTTTGTAGCGGAGGGTGTCGTAGACGGTGAAGCCGATCTGCTCGTCGTAGCCGCCGGCGCGGAAGCGGCTGATCGCCTCGATGATCGTCACGTCGGAGGGCGAGTAGCCGCGGCTGTTGGGGGTCAGGACCTCGAGCTCGGCGAGGCGGTCGAGGACCTCCTTCGGCACCCCGTAGCGCTTGCGGACCTCGGCGGCGCTGGTGCGGGAGCGCTCGCCGGCGAGGGCGCGGTCGAGGATCTGGTCGCCGAGCTCGAGCATCGCTTCGGCCCGGTCGGGGTTCTCGTCGAGGACGGTTTTAATCGCCTTCAGCGGCAGGTAGCGCTCCTCCTGCAGGCGCTTGATCAGCTTGATCCGGTCGACGAACTCGGGCGGGTAGTAGGCCATGTTGCGGCTGGTCTTGACCGGCTCCGGCAGCAGCCCCTCGCGCAGGTAGTGCTTGATCGTCGGCGCCGGGACGCCGGAGGCCTCGGCCAGCTCGCGCATCCGCAGCATCCCGTTGTTCTGTTGGGTATCGGGGGTGGCGTTGGCGCTCACGCGCGGAACTCCCCGTGGGCCTCGGCAGCGGGGCCGGCCACCGCGCCGGACTCCTTCATCGCGGCGATCTCCGCCTCCGAGTAGCCGGCCTCGCGCAGGACCTCGTCGGTGTGCTCGCCGAAGGCCGGGGCGGGTCGGGTCGGGTCGGCGGGGGTGCGGGACATCTTCACCGGGTTGCCGAGCTGGCGCACGGTTCCCAGCTCCGGCTGCTCCAGCTCGACGACCATCTCGCGCGCCCGCACCAGCTCCGAGTCGAGCGCCTCGTCGAGGTCGAGGACCGGCTCGATGCAGCAGTCGTGCTCGTCGTTGAAGGCGAGCCACTCGTCCCGGGTGCGGGAGCGGAAGACCGCGGCGACCTCGGCCCAGGCCTCCGAGCCGGGCGCCTCGAACTGCTTCTCGACCAGGTCGGGCCGGCCGACGCCGTTGCAGAAGGCAGCCCAGAACTTCGGCTCCAGCGCCCCGCAGGTGACCCAGCCGTCGGCGGCCTCGTAGGGCAGGTAGCAGAGCAGGCCGCCGGCGAGCTGCTGCTCGCCGCGGCGCGGCACCTCCCCGTCGCAGAAGTAGCGGCCGGCGACCATCGCCAGCCAGGAGAGGGCGCCGTCGGCCATCGAGACGTCGACCATCTGCCCCTCGCCGGAGCGCTCGCGCTCGTGCAGCGCCGCCATCACCCCGAAGGCGGCCATCAGAGCGCCGCCGCCGAGGTCGGCGATCTGTCCCGCCGACTGCACCGGCGGGCCGTCCTTCGCACCGGTCAGGCCGAGCAGGCCGACGAGGCCGAGGTAGTTCATGTCGTGCCCGGCCCGCTGCGTGTAGGGGCCGTCCTGGCCGTAGCCGGTGATCGCGCAGAAGACGATCCGCGGGTTCTCCTCGCGCATCCGCTCGTAGCCGACCCCGAGCCGGTCGAGCACGCCGGGGCGGAAGCCGTCGAGGACGACGTCGTAGTCGGCGACCAGCCGCAGCAGCGCCTCCTTCCCCGCCTCGCTCTTGAGGTCGAGGCGGACCGAGCGCTTGCCGCGGTTGAGCGAGAGGTAGAGCGAGGAGCGGGTGCCGAGCTCCCGCTGCTCCTCGCCGCCGTAGTAGGGCGGCGCCCAGCGGATGTAGTCGCCCATCCCGGTGTCCTCGACCTTCAGCACCTCGGCGCCGAGGTCGGCCAGCAGCAGCGAGCAGAAGCCGCCCGGCAGCAGGCGGGTGAGGTCGAGGACCTTGAGGTCGCTAAGCGGTGGAGCGCTCACGCTTCGGGACCCCCAGCAGCTCGCGTGCTTCGGCGACGCTGGCGGGGCGGCGGCCGATGTCTTCGGCCATCTGCCGCGCCTTCGCGATCAGCTCGCCGTTGGACCTGCACATCTCGCCGTTCGGCAGGTAGAGGTTGTCCTCGACGCCGGCGCGGACGTTGCCGCCCAGGACCAGCGAGGAAGCGAGCAGTTTCCACTGGTCGCGCGAGATCCCGATCACCTGCCACTGGTTCGGCCCCTCCGGGCCGCCGGGGATCTGGTCTGACATCAGGGTCACGTTGCGCGGCGTCGGGCGGATGCCGCCGGTCACCCCCATCACCAGCGAGATCTGCAGCGGCGGCTCCAGCAGCCCCATGTCGATCAGCGGGTCGAGGTTGGCGACGTGGCCGGAGTCGAAGCACTCGTGCTCGGGCTTGATCCCGAGCTCTTTCATCGCGGTGAGGAACTCGATGATCGTGTCGAAGCTGTTCTCGAAGACGGCCTTGAAGACGAAGTCCTTGCGCCGTTTCGAGTACTTGGCGTAGTTCATCGAGCTCATGTTCAGCGCCGCGACGTCGGGGCGGCAGGCGCGCAGGTACTCGAGTCGCTTCTCGATCGGGATCCCGATCGCCCCGGTCGAGTAGTTGACGATCACGTCGCCGACCTCGGCCAGGATCGCCTCGGTGATCGCCTTGAAGTCCTCGACCTCATACGAGGGGGTGCCGTCGGGTTTGCGGGCGTGGATGTGGATCTGCGAGGCGCCCTCGTCGACCGCGCGCCGCGCCTCCGCCGCGTACTCCTCCGGCGTGTAGGGGATCGCCGGGCACTGGTCGCGGTTGGCGATCACGCCGCTGATCGAGCAGCTGATGATCACCGGGTCGTCGAAGCTGCTCATACCGGCATCACCCCGTGTCGTTTCTTCGGCTTCTCGACGTGCTTGTTGCGGGCCATCCGCAGCGCCTTGACGATCGTCGGCCGCGTCTCGCGCGGGTCGATGATGTCGTCGATCACCGCGTTGCCAGCGGCGATGTAGGGATCGATCTGCTGGCGGACCGCGTTCAGCATCGTCTCCCGCGTCCCCTCCGGGTCGTCGGAGGCCTCGATCATCGAGCGGCCGATGATTTCGACCGCCCCCTCGGCCCCCATCACCGAGATCTCGGCCCCGGGCCAGGCGACGATCAGGTCCGGCTCGTACGCCTTGCCGCACATCACGTAGTAGCCGGCGCCGTAGGCCTTGCGAACCACCACCGTCACCTTCGGCACGGTGGCGCGGCTGACCGCGTAGAGCATCTTCGCCCCGTGGCGGATGATCCCGGCGTGCTCGACCTTCGAGCCGACCATGAAGCCGGGCACGTCCTGGAGGAAGACGAGCGGGATGTTGAAGGCGTCGCAGAGGTTGATGAAGCGGGCGGCCTTGTCGGCCGAGTCGTTGTCGAGGACGCCGGCCAGGTGCTTGGGCTGGTTGGCGACGATCCCCGCCGGCTGGCCGCCGAAGCGGGCGAAGCAGGTGATCACGTTGCGGGCGAACTTCGGCTTCAGGTCGAAGTAGTCGCCGTCGTCGACGATCTCGCGGATCACGTCGTACATGTCGTACGGCTGCCGCGAGGACTCGGGCACGATCTCCATCAGCTGCTCCGACATCCGGTCTTCCAGGTCGGAGGCTTCGACGAGGGGAGGGCGCTCCTCGCAGTTGGAGGGGAAGTAGGAGAGGTACTTCTTGACCGCGGCGATGCATTCCTCGTCGTCCTTCACCTCGAGATCCCCCACGCCCGATTTGCGGCAGTGGACCTTGGCCCCGCCGAGCTCCTCCATCGAGATCTCCTCGCCGGTCACGGCTTTGGTCAGGTGCGGGCCGGCGAGCGCCATCGCGCCCTGGCCGGAGACCATCGGCACGAAGTCCGAGAGCGCCGGGATGTAGGCGGTGCCGGCGGCGCAGGGGCCCATCATCGCCGCCACCATCGGGATCACGCCCGACATTTCCACCTCCTCGCGGAAGAGGTGGCCGGAGCCGGCGAAGAGCGAGCCCGCCGCCTCCTGGATGCGGGCGCCGGCGCTGTCGAGCAGCCAGACGAACGGCATCCGCTTGGAGAGCGCCATCTCGCGCAGGCGGGTGACCTTGAGCTCGCCGGTCATCCCCATCGAGCCGGCCATCACGGTGAAGTCGTAGGCGGCGATGCAGCAGGGACGGCCGTCGACGTCGCCCCAGCCGGTGACGACGCCGTCGGCGGGTGCGTCGACCCCGTCCATCGCCCGCTGGGCGAAGTGCGGGCGGCCGTGGATCCCCATCTCGACGAAGGTTCCCTCGTCGACCAGCAGGTCGATCCGCTCGCGGGCGGTGAGCTTGCCGCGCTCGTGCTGCTTGGCGATCTTCTCCTCGCCGCCGCCGAGCTTCGCCTTCTCGCGGCGCTCGTGCAGCTGCTCGGTCAGCTCGCCGAGCGGGGCCGTGCCCGGCAGCAGGTTGCCGGATTTCTCCTCGGTCGCCACTACCGTCCTTTCCACTGCGGGTCGCGTTTCTCGAAGAAGGCGGTGACCCCCTCGACGATGTCCTCGGTCGTGAAGGTGAGGGAGAGCTGCGAGCGCAGGAACTCGAGCGCGTCGTCGAGCGCCATGTCCTGCTGCCGGTACATCGCGTCGTGGCCGAGCCGCATTAGCACCGGGCTCTTCGAGGCGAGCTTGGTCGCCCACTCGCCGACCGCAGCGTCGAACTCGGCCGCCGGCACCACCTTGTTGGCGAGCCCGCAGGAGACCGCCTGCTCGGCCGAGAGCCGCTCGCCCAGGAGCATCATCTCGTTGACCTTCTTGCGCGGGACGTTGCGGTAGATGATCGACATGATCATGTAGGGGAAGGCGCCGACGTTGATCTCCGGCGTGCCGAAGGTCGCGCCCTCCTTGGCGATCACCAGGTCGCAGGAGAGGGCGAGGCCCATCCCGCCCGCCAGCACGTGGCCGTTGGCGGCGCAAAGGGAGGGCTTGCCGAGCCGCGGCATCAGCCGGAAGAATTCGAGGAAGAGGTCGGAGGCGAAGTGTTTGGCGACCAGCGGCACGTCGGCGGCGAAGCCCCCGAGGTCGGCGCCGGCGCAGAAGACCTTCTCGCCGGAGCCGGTGAGGACGACCGCGCGCACCTCCTCCGAGGCTTTGGCGAGCTTCATCGCCTCGACCAGCTCGAACAGCATCTGGCCGGAGAGCATGTTGCGCTTCTCCGGGTCGTTCAGCGTCACCGTGGCGACGCCGTCCGCCACCTCGTAGGCGACCTTCTCGAAATCTCCCTGGGCCATCCGCTCTGACAATAGCTCATTGAAAGTGGGAAGTGCTACTGTCCACTTCGCATGCGGGGCGGGCGCCCCGGTCAAACAGCGAGGAGGAGAGAACAGTGGCGACCGCGACCAGCAACGGCTCCAGCGTCATCAAGCCCGACTTCGAGTCCGGGCGCAAGCACTTCATCTTCAGCCAGGAGCACGAAGACCTGCGCGAGTCGATGCGCTCCTGGGTCGAAAAGGAGCTCTGGCCCCACCGCAACGAGTGGGAGGACACCTACTGGCCGACCGAGAAGATGAAGCGGGCGGGCGACCTCGGCTTCCTCGGCCTCTGCTTCCCGGAGGAGTACGGCGGCCAGGGCGGCGACTACTTCTACTCGCTGGTCCGGGCCGAGTGCATGAGCTACTCCGGCTCCGGCGGCACCAACATGGGCTTCGCGGTCCAGACCGACATGGTCCTCCCCCCCATCCACCTGCTCGGCACCGACGAGCAGAAGCGCAAGTACCTGGAACCGGGCCTGAAGGGCGACAAGGTCGGCTCGCTGGGGATCACCGAGCCCGGCGCCGGCTCCGACGTCGCCGGGATCCGCACCACCGCGATCCGCGACGGCGACGAATACGTGATCAACGGCTCCAAGACCTTCATCACCAACGGCCCCCGCGCCGACTTCATCGTCCTCGTCTGCAAGACCGACCCGAACGAGCGCCACGCCGGGATCACCCTCTTCGTCGTCGACCTGCGCGACGAGAACGGCGAGAAGGTGCCGGGCTTCTCCGTCTCCAGCGAGCTCGAGAAGATGGGGATGCACGCCTCCGACACCGGCGAACTCGCCTTCGAAGACGTCCGCGTCCCGGCCGACGCCGTCCTCGGCGAGGTCGGCAAGGGCTTCTACCACATCGCCTGGGAGCTCCAGGGCGAGCGGCTGGTCGCCGCCGCCGGCTGCCACGCGGGGGCGGAGCGGATGATCGAGAAAACGCTCGTATACGCCAAGGAGCGCGAAGCCTTCGGCCGCCCGATCGGCAAGTTCCAGGCGATCCGCCACAAGTTCGCCGAGATGGCGACCAAGGTCGAGGCCGCGAAGCAGTTCACCTACGCGACCGCCTGGCGCTTCGGCAACGGCGAGTACCCGGTGCGCGAGATCACGATGGCCAAGCTCTTCGCCTCCCGGATCGCCTGCGAGGTCGCCGACGAGTGCGTCCAGATCCTCGGCGGCTACGGCTACATGAAGGAGTACGAGATCGAGCGCGCCTACCGCGACGTCCGCCTCAACCGCATCGGCGCCGGCACCGACGAGGTGATGCTCGACGTGATCGGGCGGAGCTACGGGCTGTAGGGCCTAGCTGGTGGCGATGACCGTTGCGATCGTGGCCAGGACCGCGAGCGTGTTGGTGCCCCAGAGCTGGAACATCAACGCCCTGAGTTCGCGGATATCCCGATCCACCCGTTCCAAGGACCTATCGACGCTGTCGAATCTGTTGTCGATGCCGTCGAATCGGTCCTTGAGTCGCTCGTCAGTCCACATCGTTCGCTCCATGTCTCGACGCTAACAGGAAACGTGTCACAAGAAATGCTTTGTCTGCAAATTTATAGCAACAACTTCGTCTCATGACTGGAACGGAGCGCGTCCGCGCTTATTACGAGGCATTGAACAGCGGCGACGCCGAGGCGGTCTCCGCGCACTTCACCGACGACGCCGTCCACTACTACACGCGGCTGGGGCCGCATGAGGGGGCGGCGACGATCGGCGGCTACGCGGCGCTGGGCGTCTCCACGATCGACGCGCAGTGGTACGTCGAAAACGCGATCGAGCAGGGCGAGCAGGTGGCGATCGAGTGGACGATGACCTGGCGCGACCCGAAGAGCGGCGCCAAGCGCCTCGACCGCGGCACCGAGTGGTTCCTGATCCGCGACGGCAAGATCGCCGAGGTGCGTGCCTACCACCACGGCGGCAGGAAGAACCCGCAGGGCGACCTGCTCGGCTTCGACCACAAGGGCCGCGGCCACAGGATGCTCGAGGACTGGGAAGCGCCGGCGAGCGAGGAGGAAGCGGCATGACCGTCGTCAAGGACAGCGGCGCCCGCGCCACCCTGCCGCCCTTCGGCGAGGAGCACGAGGAGCTGCGCGAGACCGTCTCCCGCTTCGTCGCCAAGGAGATCGCACCCAACGTCGACGAGTGGGAGGCGGCGCGGGAATTCCCCCGCGAGCTCTACAGCCGCTGCGCCGAGCTCGGCTTCCTCGGCCTCAAGTTCCCCGAGGAGCTGGGCGGCCAGGGCGGCACCCACCTGCACGACGCCGTCTGGGTCGAAGAGCTGGCCCGCTCCGGCGGCTCCGGCGGCGTCGCCGCCGGCCTCAACGCCCACACCTCGATCGCGATGCCGCCGATCTTCAACTTCGGCACCGAAGAGCAAAAGCAGCGCTGGCTGGTGCCGGGGATCGCCGGCGAGAAGATCGGCGCCCTCGGAATCACCGAGCCCGGCGCCGGCTCCGACGTCGCCTCCCTCTCCACCACCGCCAAGCGCAACGGCGACGGCTACGTCGTCAACGGCGCCAAGACCTTCATCACCAACGGCGTCCGCGCCGACTTCCTCGTCTGCGCCTGCAGGACCACCGAGGAGGGCGGCCACGGCGGCATCTCCTTCCTCGTCCTCGAGCGGGAGATGCCGGGCTACGAGGTCAGCCGCAAGCTGGAGAAGATGGGCTGGCACTCCTCCGACACCGGCGAAATCTCCTTCTCCGACGTCGAGGTGCCGGCCGAGAACCTGCTCGGCGAGGAGAACGGCGGCTTCAAACTGATCATGGCCAACTTCGCCTGGGAGCGCCTGCTGATGGCGATCGGCGCCGTCGGCGCGATGCAGCGCCTGATCGAGACCACCGTCGCCTACGCCTCGGACCGCGAAGCCTTCGGCCGCCCGATCGGCAAGTTCCAGGCGATCCGCCACCACGTCGCCGAGATGGCGACCCGCGCCGAAGCCGCCCGCGCCCTCACCCACAACGCCCTCCGCCTCTTCCACGAGGGCCAGGACTGCATCCAGGAGGTCTCGATGGCGAAGCTGATGACCCAGCGCGCCGTCCTCGACATAGCCGACCAGTCCCTCCAGATCCACGGCGGCTACGGCTACATGCGCGGGTACGGCATAGAGCGCGCCGTCCGCGACGCCCGCCTAGGCCCGATCGGCGGCGGCACCGACGAGATCATGAAAGAGATCATCGGCAAGACGATGGGGCTGTAGGGAGCCTACAAGGCGCGGGGCCGCTATTAGCGACCCCGCATAAAGCTTTTCAGTGCTAACGCGCTAAGCAGGAATAATGCATGTCGCGTTAACTGTTTCAGGGAATTGGATGTCTTCTGTGCGATCCTGTGACACTGTTATTGGCGCTCCACCATTTTTCGACCATTTGCGATCGTAGGTGGTACCTGTCCACTCCGTCAGTGTCTGTGTTCCGGGGCCAGCCGACTCAAAGTTAAGGCTAGTAGTGGTTAGGTCGCCGCATTTCTCCACTTGGCCAATTACACCATTGCCCGTGGTTTTAAAATGCACTCCAATTCCGAATATTGTGCAGAAGAAACTCGAAAAGTGTTCGTTATTACCAGGTGTAACCAGGATGCCTGGATATTCTTTACCGTTATGTGTTGAGTAGACGTTGTGGAAGGGGAGTACTGTCGTTTCAATTGTGCCTGCTGGACTAGTGCCCGACCTACAGCTAATACCGGCCGCTGGATATATACATCCGTGGAGCACTAGCTGAATACTACCTGTCGTTGTCGTGGTGTATTCGCCTTGTCCATTGACAACACTACACTCAACAGTCTCACCATTATGGGCTGTGAGCCGTGGGGCCGCTGTGCCGTCGATGGTGAACGGAAGAGGTTTGCTGTGGTTACCATTGTTCCAGTCCATGTCCCAGCTTTTTGCCGAAGCACCAGCCGGCAGCGCAAACATCACCACGCTGACCGCCGCAGAAACAAGCAACAGTGCCTTCTTCATGATCTACCTCTCTTGTTAAGTGGCAGACGTCTATATCTGCCGGTCAGCATTCAGTAGCCGACCACTCCCGAGGTAGTCAAAGGACCCTGATGTTTAGGTAGGCAGCAATTCGCCCTGCGGGCCGAGGACAACGGTTCTGCCTGCAAAGTGAGGCAAGTCGGAACCGCGCCCCCGCAATCCTGCGCGCTGTTTAGAAGGAAAGCTCAGACCGGCAATCCCTACCTGCGCCTGCCGCCCTTCTTACCTTTCTTCCCCCCGCACTTCACCTTCACCACCGGCTGGGTGTCATAGCGGCGGCCGTTCTGGCCCTTGAAGGCGGCGATCGCCCGCTGCTTGCGTTTGCAGATGTTGGTGTTGTTGACGAAGAGGCCCTTGCCGCCGCCCTGCATCTCGAGGGTGAACTTGGAGACCGGCGCGTCGGGCGGGGTCTCGAAGGTGCTGCGGAGGCGCCCGTTGATCGAGTCGATGCGGCCGACGAGGTTGATGTCGACCCTGCTCGAGCGCAGGGAGACGACGAGGTCGGGGAGTTCGTGGTCGGAGGAGCGCAGGAACACCGGGCCGGAGAGCTGCTCGTCCAGCAGCGGCGAGGTTGCGGTGGCGCGGCCGTAGACCGAGCCCGCCGGGCAGCCCTCGCCGTTGCCGGCGCCGGCTTTGAACTGCACCCGGGTGCAGATCGTGCGGAAATGATTCTGTTCGACGAACTGCGACTTCGGCAGGGTGACCTGGGCGCGGCCGATGTTGGCATCGCCCTTGCGGGCGGTGAGGACCGCCTTCAGGCGCGGCGAGCCCCCGCGCCTCGTGCGTCCGGTCAGGAAAAGCGAGAGCTTCGGCTTGAAGCCGAGGCTGGCGCAATCGGCGGCCTGGAAGGGGGAGCTGACGTCGACGGGCTGATCGTCGATCAGCGAGCCGAAGTCAAGGCCGGAGCCGAGCACGCTCGCCGAGACCGTCTTTCGCTCGCAGCTGGTCGGGTTCAAGACGAAGTCTTGACGGTCGACGAAGATGCGGATGTCGCGGATGTGGGCGACGATGCCCTGGAGGATGTGGGGGATCGGCTCCGAGGTGCCGTCGGTGGTCACCTCGGCGGTTTCGGAGTCAACCTTCAGAGCCTGGCGGATCACCACGTTGCCGAGGTCGAAGGGACCGACCTTGGCGGTGGAGATCGCGACGATCGAGAGCTTTGAGCCCTGGTAGGGCCCGGCCAGGTAGATCTTGCCCGGGGCGTAGCTGAGGACCGGGCCGACGCCGGCGCCCACGAGGGTGCGGCCGATCTGCGAGGAGGCCGGGCAGCTCGGGCTGTCGAGCTCTTCGGTGCCGCCGTTGGGGCCGGTCCTGGCCCTGGCGGCGGCGATCGAGGCCTCCGGGCAGAAGGAGACGCCGGCGAGC
>Ga0247774_1000081_pt1 | contig 43567 bp, 47 predicted proteins | sample UWRJL001104B6_FD_179933 | JGI IMG/M metagenome (GOLD analysis project Ga0247774, IMG submission 179933) | Plant litter microbial communities from Arlington Agricultural Research Station in Wisconsin, United States - UWRJ-L001-104B-6 | ecosystem: Environmental > Terrestrial > Plant litter >...
ACACAAAAACATAAATTATATAGGACTATGGGCAGCGGGAACTACCTGTACTTTTTTTTTTTTGGCCCTGTACTTCCTGGAAATTCTATATAAAGCTTGCAGTCTTGCACAAGGAAGCAGTCGTCTCTCATGTTACCGCCGTATCAAAAGCTGGACCTTTACGGCTGGTATGGTTAACCGATTTTTTTTTCGGCCTTGGGTCAAGGTAGGCCTAAGCCCTTCCAACTATATCGATGGCCGTGCTTCCGGCGGGCCGATTCTTCCGTGTTGAGGATCATACCAAGATTCCGGTTGCCGACGAGGTTTGACAAATGTCCATACTTTTTCCATCAGCTTTCCTTTATCTCTTCCCATGGACAGACTACTTCCATATCTGGCCATAGTCTGCAGACCAGACCGGCAGCGTGGACCAGTCTCGCCAAGTCTCATCAGAGCTGGTTTGCTTTAGTGGATTTCAAAACTAACTGTCAGTGTAAACGCACCTGATCTTAATTGCATCTGGAGCAAGCTGGTGGGCTCGTAGAAGGATCCCGCACACCGCCACGTCGTATGGCTTCCGGTCGGTCTTACAGGAATCATCCTCGATATCAAATATCTCAAGGCTGCTACAGTAGTCCATACTATTAATGTGTATTCCTCCATTACATATCGGATAACTTACTCGCTTCCGTCATCGAGCCGAATACCTTCACTTACGTTGAGGTTTAGAAGCGATTTATCTCCAAAGTCGTATCCGACGTCTCTAGCTTTTTTTGTCGGTGATTTTGCGACTGTCCTCAATCAACTTCGGCAAAGAAGCTTGCCAGACAGCCGGATTCGTTATCTGCCATCGATGCGTATACCTGCAGTATATCAGCTCCTGGACGAACAAAGTCAGGTTATTTGGCCTACCCCATGATGCTTGACGAGAATTTAGTGTTTTATTAGAAAAGGTGAGTTAGCAGTATCTTTGTCGATCTTATCAGTAAGTCGGGGAGGGTGGCTTTTATAATCAAACGACGCTTAATCCACTACTAGAATTCTCTGTTCAGCCCCGCAACCCTTGTTGCTTGTCCCATGATCTGTCAGTGTCTTCGACGCGGGTTGCCTCCCTTGATCAAGTGCGACAATCTAGTATTCTTCTTCTCGGTGTTGCCTTCATAGGCCGCCGCAGGGATCTGCCGGCGCTTCGCCTAGAGCAAGCAAGCCAGAGGAACTGACAATGTTTATGCAGGGCGAGTCTGGTCGAGGAGGGAAGTCATTGGCGGGCTCGAAAGGGTAAATTAAGGCTATCTCCCGATGCCAGTACGTGGTGGCGGCCATTCGGACGCAACGCTCAAATCGGTGATCAACACCTGCCACATCCGCCCTTCATCACCTGGACGCTGTCCAAGCTCCTTTTCCCGCAGAAAACACAAGACAGCAGTCCAGTCCCGTTCCACTCGGCGCGAGCACCACCAAATGTTCAACCGACCCAATAACCCAAGCCAATAACCAAGTATCCACAGCGCTCGCAGGTCCCTCTCAAACAGAAGATCGCGAAAGCCGTCTTCCAACTTCATGGCCAGCCCGAAATACGCGATTGAGTTGTTGCGATGGGGCTCGGTGATCCTCAGCTCGGCGAGGAGTCGTATAGGTTCACGGTACAAACGGTAGTTCTGCGTATCCTTGTCCCCAATTAACATCTTCCATGCCGTGGGAACACTCTCGAAGCTCATGTCTCGGGCATGGTCTGTGGGGGGTCCTTGGCCGTTGGCTGCATCGAGAATGGGCTGTAGGAGGCTAGACTCGCGAAATTGGGATGTTGCTTCTTCTAAATTTTTGAACCGTAACTGCAAATCGAGCCAGTCCAGCCTGTCAGAGTTGTTACTGAACACCCAGGAGGTGGACAGAGATTTGGTCGTGACGTAGGCGAAGGCGACGCCGTTGAGCATCACCGCCATGCAGAGAAGGGCATCAGCACGCTCTTTGTTAAGCGGTAGCGCGAGAGTCGACTTTAGAGTGGTGATGGCAACCGACGTCTGACTTAGTTCCGCGATATGGTGGGGAGTTGGGTTGGGGGAGTAGTGTCGGAGATGACAAGCCGAGGCAGCAAGTACGGCAGACAAGAGGAATTTGTGTCTACAGGCGAGGTCCCAAAGCTGGGGGTCAAATGGTTGCCCCATGATGGACGCCGAGTTGTTGCTGAAGTGGTGTAGGAGATTGCCTATCGAGGTACCATGCTCCTTGATCCATGGATTCAATCCCTCAATGTCGGATTCGGCCGCGATTGACGCCAACGAGGAGGCGGTTGGCTGCACGACGGAAAGGGAGCCTGAGAGCAATGGTGGGCTCCATCGATCCAAGGCGAATCGAGGACCCGCATGATTGACAGCCCCTCCGGTTGACGGACCGGAGTAGGCGGTCGACTCCTCGTAGACACATACTCTGTGATTCCTTGAGCATCGCAGACATGTCGGCTGATGCTGATCGCACTATGGTCTTTAACGGCGCTGAATGGGGGTTGGCAGGCATTGGAAGACACACCTTAACACGCCTCTGCTTGCACGGAAAGCACCCATGCTTGCCCTTGGTGTGTTGCTTCGGCCTTCTATGCTCCCTCACACGCAGTCCTGCCCCATCGATGGATAAAACGTGAAATTTGGCACTCATGTTGCGTCATCAGACAACCCTCGGGGCAGACGAATATGGAGAATGCTGGAATGCATCGCAGCATGTTAGAGCGGGAGCTGGCCCCAGTAATTAATTTGGATGCCGAGACGGGCGAGTTATAAATCTGCAACAATCGATTACGTGGTGACAAGGTGGTCCCGCCAAGAGCTCGCTTACCTCTTTGGGACTAGCTCCACTTGCCCGCGCCTTACCCCCCCGTCCGATAATCCGGAGCTTACTATCATCCCAGCTGTAGATCTGATAAATACCATCTTCAAAGCAATTTCGAGCCTGGTGCCTGGACTGCAGCGCCTCTCTCATATCATGCGACCAGGCCCGTCTGGTTGAATGATCATGGTCGAGCTTGATATGCCAGCACGGTGGAATTCCTTGAACGAGGACCATCGGTCGGCGGTAAGGGTTTCGGTCCATCGACGTCAGTGTTCGTCTGGCCTGTGCTAGGGAAGATACATGTGTCAGATTTCGATGTTTTAGCATGAGGAACGACTGCAATTGATCTTGATTGATGATGATAAAAAGTCTTGCGCTATAATCTAAACGAGGACACCTGATCAGGCGGCTGCGGTTTGGAGAAGCCCCACCACCATCGAAGCATTCTAGTTTTGCTATTGATACAGGGATCAACACTACGGGGTCCGGGCCGAATCTCACTGGGCTGATAAATCAAGTAGACAGTTCCATCGTATGGCCTGTGATGCTTTCTGTCTTAGTTACCGGGCACAAACCGTTCTTCACTTCGCGGAGGCGTGCTTCGACTGGACTTCATGCGGAAAATTCCGGCCCGTACTGAGTATCCTTCCAAATTCAAGTGCAACTATTTAACCTCGCTGGTGGCCTCATAGGCCCGCTTACTTTCAGCATCCTTGAGCAACAGACTTCTACGTCCTTGTCACTGTATGAAGCTGAAGATGCCGTCCCTTACCAACATCGTCTACGGTCTCCTGGCCTGTTTCGGACTGTACACCACAGCCAATGCTGCTGTGCTCCAACGTATTTCGGACTGGGGTCCTAACCCCTCCAAGATTGCTCAGCTACACGTCTATGTCCCGGACAAGGTCGCTGCTACACCACCAATTCTTCTCGGGGTAAGGCTCCGCCAGCGTTCAAGATCAAAAACCTAAGTGTCCGCTAAGGAGTATCCCTAGTTGCATCCATGCGGAGGAACCGGTGCAGCATGGCACCAGATGACCGGCCTCGCCAGTTACGCCGACAGACTTGGCTTCGTGATGCTGTTTCCCAGTACTGAGCGCATGTCTCGCTGCTGGGACTATCACTCTGAGGCTTCGCTGGTCCATGGAGGCGGTGGCGACACCAACGGTCTTGCGAACATGGTTGCTTGGGCATTAAAGCAATATAATGGCGACGCGACGAAGGTCTTCGTCTTTGGCGGCTCCTCTGGGGCCTGCGAAACCAATCTGCTCGCAGCAACTTACCCAGACGTGTTCAACGCCGGTGCAAGCTATGCGGGTACGCCCGCAGGCTGCTGGGCCGGCGCCTCGGACTCGACGCCCTTCACCGACGACCCAACCTGTCTGCGAGGTCTGAAGCGTTACACGGCCGAGCAGTGGGGCGACATTGCAAGGAGTAGCTACCCCGGATACCAGGGCAACCGCACGAGAATATTCATCGCGCATGGCACGGCGGATACGGTTACGCCGATCGCTTTGCTGAAGCAGCAGTTGGATCAATGGAGCAACGTGCATGGTGTGACCTGGATGAAGAACGAAACGAACGTTCCTGCGCGGACTTGGACCAAGATTACTTACGGAGATGGCACCAAGCTGGTCGGATACAGTGTTCAAGGTGGTGGACATATTCCACCTTTCCAGGCGGACGAGACGTTGAAGTTTTTCGGCTTGTTGTAAAGTCCAGGGTGCATAGAGCACTTATCGAAACCCAGTTTCATCCCTGTCTTTGTACCTTGTCGTGATCTTAGAGGGCCAATGCTTTGAGGAACGAAAGGCTTCTTTTTCCGCGCCCTCTCTCTCTCTCTCTCTCAGCCCCAATTCACAGGCCACACTTCATCTCCCACACTTTGCCACACTCATCTCACACAATTCTCGTCCAACAATGCGCCCAAAGAGTGGTGCGGGGTCGGCTTCTGTTTGCATATGCTGCCCTGATCACCACTAATCCGACTGCTTCATAGTGGATCAGATTCCTACGCAGTGCGACGTGGTTGTTACGTGACTTGGAGATTTTCCTCTTGACCCGGGGAGGCAACGTTTATTCCTTTCGCTTAGCTTACAGGTTGTATCTATTCGGAAGAACTCCCTAACCAGTTTGCCACCCCCTGCAGCAGGGCGGCTTCATCCCTATTTTCTTTCTCGAGGTACTTGATGTAATCGATTGCTCCGCTGAGAACCACATCTATATCCTCGAAACCTTGCGCGGCTCTTAGCATTTAGATCGCAACATTACTCCCTCGGGCTCCCTTATGCGGCGACTTGCGCTGTCTGCTGGCTACCAATCTCACCATCCTCTTATGTCGGTTGCGTCTATTGGGCTGGGCCATGACCGTCACCTGATACCTGGCGTGAGTACCTGCAGGAGCGATCTTTGACGCCAAAAATGCCACCATTGCAATGTTGGTATTCGAGCGACATGACGGGACTGGAGGACCTCGGCATTCTGAAGACATTTCCTTTTGACTGTGCATTTGACCATATACTCGGCACCCTCCGCGAAGAAGGGCCCCGTCTAACTCGAGAGTGTGTGAAATGAGGAGACAAACCTGGCTGTTAAGGTGCTGAGACGGACGAGGTCACCGGAATGAACGAAAACCCCCAACAGCTGGAACGTAGGACGACTTGAGAAAGTTCACGTGGAAGGAATCGAGAAAAGGTGAAATCCGGATTAATCAACATTGAACTAGGGAATGTGCAGTTTTCTGTTTCTGTGCTAGCATAGGCAACCAAATGCACGATCGAACCGAGTGCAGAGGGTGTATGCATCCCACGCCGCCAAGGCCAGTTGAGCGACCTGCAAGCACATTGTTGGTCAGAGTTCGTGGATTCCGAGACAGTCGACACATTCTCACTGTCACTGTCGCTCCCCCCATCTGTCCCATCTCGGCCCAACGAGGCGTCGATCCCGGCTCCTGCATCCATATCACCAGATGAAGTATTTCCGTTCATCACGTCAAAGCCTTCAAAGTTCGTTGCATATAGCATGTCCAAAACTGGGGGCTCGACGAAACGGCCCGTAGGAGTAGGGGACCACAACAGAGCTTTGAAGTATTTGCAGACATCAATCCGTTGTGGTGGTGCTGGATTCTGAAATCGAGGTCTTTCCACCCTGGTTGGCTTCTTGTGGATTACTGTGATTTTGCTGAACAAGTCCTGGATTCGAATATCCCCGTGTCTCTGCGCTAGTAACGTAGGCGTGAACCCGTCATTGGAGATGATTGTTTGGTCCGCGCCGGCTTCCAAAAGCAGGCGAACAATGTCCACTTGTCTTTCAAAAACGGCATAGTGCAAGGGAGTCCATCCCATGCCGTCCTTGGCATCGACGTCCGGTTGAGCTGCCAGCAAAGCTGCCACGGAGTTCTTGCTATGGCGGATAGTCGCGAGATGTAAGGCAGTTCTCCCGTCTGCATTACGACGTTCCAACCAGGCATTGTGTTCAATGAGAGCTTTCACAATATCCGCGTCGCCCGAGGCTGATACGTGATGGAGCGCAGTCTCGCCCCGGTCGTTTACCAGATTAGGATCTGCGCGATTACGAAGCAGGAGGGTCACCACTTTCGCGAATCCGTAGCGACTAGCGGTGTGAAGGGTGTGTCAGCCAGAATATCGCGAACGTCGACGTCCAAATCCGGGAAGCGTTCAAGTAAAGCCCGGACGATATCTTCCCTCCCCAAATACGCAGCGTAATGAAGTGGCGTCAGGTTCCCTTTAGGCGTTGCGAGTCGCTCGGCGACAATATCCTTAGACGACTCCTGTTGCAGCAGCGATACGAGCAAGGGTATATCATGGTCATATATAGCTTGAATAAAGCGTCCTGGTGCTAGAGATATTCGAATCAGCATGACACCATCGATAAGCTTGGACAGGGCAGTTGTAGAACGCTGGGGGAGGCGATACAGATTGCGCTGTCGTTCACCGGTTGCTGGACGGCATCGTTGGATTGCTCAGTCGCCATGATTTCAATGTCTCTTCCATCGAAAGATTCCCAACGAAAAGTCCCCAATAATGCCACAAAAGGTTCACAGTGAGCATTCCTAGGTATTTATCTGCCGGATTCTCGGCAAGCTGGCTGTACGGGGCGTGGCCACGTTAATATTTGACTGGTCAAGACATCTATCAATAGATCCACCCACCTGCAGCATGGACGCAGAATCATGTAGATATCCGTCCTTCAACTGGACATTGACAACATATGCAATATTGGATACCTGAATGGCGCTATACTCGTCGTGTCTCAGCTGCAGATACGGCCGGCCATATGCTGCCGGTCGGCTCTCGATTACATGTATGGTTGGCAACATAGTTCGTTCTACCTTTATTTTCTCAAAGTTGGAGGCGCAAGACTTAGAGTCTCTTCAATAGGAGTACTAAGGGATTGAAGACGGTGTTAATAACTGAAATTCTAAATACAAATAGGCTCTTGAGTCCTTATATGCTTTCCTGGTTCTGACACTCACGGTTGCCATCGTTATCCAACCGTAACCCTAATCATATATAGGCATGCCACACTTGTGTCATGCCTAGCTTCCGATGTTCTACCCGGCCCGTTTGGTGGGCCACAAAATCGGGTCGTGACAGTGAAATAATTGTAGTAGGTCTGATTGAGGACGAGGTCTTGATCATTATATTGTCTTGCGTAGCGTGTTTTTAGTCCGACAATGGCCGCACCGGCCCTGGAGGTCATCCCCACTTCTAGCAGTGTCTGTAACTGCCCGTCCAAGTGCTCCGTACGTTTTATGACAGGCAGCCGAGTCAGCCAAAAAACCCTTCAATTATCTCGAGTAAGATCTACAGATACGGCGTCCCAGGAGTAAACACTATTGAATGTGGTCCTTCGGCGAACCACCCACGCCGTCACCGCCACTACCGGTCTCCTTCGCTTGTTCTTCTTCAGCCCGTCGTGCAGCCTCCACGATTACTCGATGCAACTCTTCATCTGAGTACCCATCGGTTGCTTTTGCCTGTGCCTCATTCCCACTGACCCCGTTTCCATACCAAGGCCCATGAATCGCACCTACTCCAGATCCAACCAGCGCGCCTGGAATTGCAACGACGCCGCTGAGCAAGGTCCCGACGAGATTGCCGAGACCCATACCCACCGCACCCGCGAAGCCCACTCCCGCAGCAGCGCCTTGGCCCCATCCGCTCGCCATCATGCGTGCTTTTTTGCTCTGCCCGTGCGCCTCCACCTCCTTCTCGTAGGCGGCCCGCCATAGCTTCTCGCGCTCGGCAGGATCCTTGGTGAGCGATGCCTGCTTTTTGAGCGCATCGGCGGCGTCCTGAGATCGCTTAGCGGCTTTTGCTATCTCGACCGCCTGGATGAGCTCCTCGGGTGGTGCAGGGCCGCTTTCAGCGTCTGTCATGGCGCACTCTTTGGATGCAAGAGCACAATGTAGCAAGGTGGGGTTGGTTGTCACAGAATGAAATGGCCGTTCGACGAGAAAGGATAGAAATGTGATAACACGATAGCGGAGGTCTACTGGTACCATCTCCAAGGCATTCGTATATTGCTGCTAGTTTGGCTGTGTAAGGATTTAGTTCGTCCTGGCGCCGATGGTGTCGTCGTTTTCGAGAAATGACGGCACATCTGTCTCGCGCTACCAGGCATTCACGAGGTTCTGCTCCACGGGATCACTTAAGGGCTCACGAACTGTGGTGGATAAACTAATGCACGCTGTCAAAAGGACAGCTGTAAGCTGATGTCTCCGGCTGCAGACTGAGGCACAACTCCAAAGAATACTGGGTTGCAACTCCGGAGCGGGGTTAGAAACTTGATGAGATCATGCAACCATGCGCAAGAACGAAGAATAATCAGGAATCAGTTTCATCAGACAGACATCAGAAAATTAACTGAATTTGTCGTCTCTTGACTTGTCCTGACACTTGGACCGTAATTCTGACACACGCCACCCCTGGTCGCGCTAAACGTCAGGCCATCTTGGCAGCACGATTCCAGCTCCTTTTAGGGGGCCGTGGCGGCTTGCAGGGCGGCGACATAGTAGCGTGGTTGCAATGGAAGGAACGCGACTCGAGTAGGGCTGGCGCGACGAGGCGGAATTCCAATTTATTCTTCTTGCAAGGGCCTAGAAGAATATTGAGAAGCAACGCCGTGATATCAGGACGACTTCGCAATACCTTTTTGTTCCTGGTGCTTGTCGACAAAGCGCTGCTTGTCCATGACGTAATGGCCCGTGCGCTAGAAGGCGCCAGCGGGGTACAGGCTCAGTCGACAGAAATCCTCGCAATCCAGCCTTGTTAATCCAAGCCCAGCATCGACTTTACGGCTTTCGACAGCGATGCCCAGAACATAATCGCGTAGTAATGCTCTGTCTACAAACCTCCACTCCGATGTCTTAAGTCTTCGACACCGTATCACGTCAGTGCAGCATACCGAGTACAATCGTGGCCATCGATTCCTTGTCTACAATTCCGAAGCCTCCCACGTGTTCGGCTTTGTGCCCTGCCATGCTCTCTGCCATTTGAAAGACCTTATAATGCGGCTGATCAATGTCAAAACATTGAGGCTGGAAGAATTCCTCGACGACAACATTCCTCCGTATGCTATACTGTCGCATACGTGGGGCAACGACACCGAAGAGCTCACCATTCGCGATGTCGAACTCGGGGAAGTTGACAAACCTGGAGTGGGTTCGATCAAGCTTCGGGGATGTTGCAAACAGGCCGAGAAGGAAGGCCTAGGATACGCATGGATCGATACCTGCTGCATTGATAAGACCAACTTAGTCGAGCTCAGCGAAGCTATCAACTCGATGTTCCGATGGTATAGCCGTGCGTCTATTTGCTATGCTTATTTGTCAGATGTTCCTAATAACGATGAGCCCTGGAAACCGGCATCAAAGTTCCAGTCGAGTCGTTGGTTTTCGAGAGTATGGACCTTGCAGGAGCTCCTAGCGCCCTCGAGTTTACGCTTCTACAATTCGGAGTGGTGCAGCCTGGGAACCAAGGGACACCTAAGCGCTATTATTGAGAAGGTTGCCAATATACCCCGCCAGTTCTTGCTGCGTATAGCAGAACTTCACAATGCAAGTGTGGCACAGCGGATGTCGTGGGCCGCCTCGATCTGTCACAAGGATACTACGTTGGAAGAGGTAGCAGAATCGTTTCGATATGTGGCGCAGCTGCCAAAGTAAAAACCAACAGGGTTCAACGCCACTTTACGCGGCATCTTATCCCGTCCATTCCAATTTTTGGTTGCTTGGGAGAAGGAACTTAAGTAAGCCCGGAAAGGAACCTTGCCGCATCTCTGACTTCGCGGGTTTGTCCATGCGGCCCAAGATCGTCGTGGGCTACACCGCTAGTTTCTTCGAACGGATCAGGGTCTTTAATGGTTCCCGTTGTGGTTGTCGTTGTTGAAGTCGGTGAGGCAACCGAGCCCTCCGTTTGCGAAGTCATGATGAAGACAAGTACAGGGCAGAATGAATGGAAAGCCAACAAGACGAGGAAAGGAGGATGAAAGGAAAGAGTCGACCGCGAATGGGGTGTGAAGGACTCATATTTGAACAATGGAGCTTTGCTTCTGCTGCGCCTCTCTTGCCTCTCCCCTATTTTCTCTGACCAGTCCTGGCCGGAAAGTCTGCCCCAAGGTGTGGAGGATTCCCCCTGGCCTCACCGTGTTGATTTATCCTTAACCACTGGACCAGGAGCACCCACCGACCAACGGAGGGGTGCCGCGCTTCCCCCCTCGGCAAATGCCAATCCTTTCGCCAAGTTCTGGCTTATGGCTGGCCCACGCGTCACGGCTGTCAAATCAAAGGTCTTCTAAGAGCTTAAAGGAACGAACCTTGGATGCGGAGGAAAACCGGTGGCAATCTAGCGCATGCGAAGGGAGTGTCGCGGCGCTGCTGACTAGTTATTGTAGCGAATGACTGGCGATAAGTTCGAGGTTGAGATGCGGCGTCCTGTGGAGCGGCGGGTGGTATGTTAGAGCGGCGGCACCTGAGTTTTGGATGCTCCTGGAACGGGAACGTCTAGCAGTATTAGCAAAGCAGAACAAAGCATTTTGCAAGCCGTCAGGTTGGATAGCCTTTCCAGGCCCATCGTGGTTGAATAACCGGTTGGAACATAAGCAGTCAATTGCGTTTAGAATGTTATTTGCATTTTGAGAGGCCAGCCTTCTCCCGAAAGAAAGTCTGTTCTTCAGTTCGCGGTAATTGGTTGAACTGAGCCGAGAGTCCTCTTAAGAGAGACACATGATATCCCTGCACCGATACGGCTGCTTAGCTATACAAGGGGACGCGTATAGGAAATCCAGTGTCGCCTCTCCAATTGTCAGATTGGCCACCGCTGACTGCTTTCAATGACCTGAGAGCAAAATGCAAGTTGGGTGGAAGCGGAGGTGAAGAAATGTCCGACAAGGGGTTGGTCCGATAATGCACGTCGAGACAGAATATGTAGAGCCCCACTAAAAAAGATCCGAAAACCGGAGGCCTTTTGAGGCTAATTTTCATCCTCCACGGAACTTTGGTAATTAGCAGGGCAGTATCTCTAAATGTTACAGTCACTATGTCTACGGACCTTGATCTGGCGAGGCCTGGGGAGCAGTGCTCGCTGGGCCAGAAGCTGTCTGCGTTGTTTTCAGAAAACATCACCGCGAAGATCCTCCGCACAGCGACTAATGGACTAGTTGGCAATGTAAGATACTTCCACTAAAAGAAATCCATTCTCTGACCAATTTCAAGGATCCTCCGGTACACTATCCTGAACACGTCAAGCAAACTGGTCCATCGATCACCCGCTACACCTTTCGAGAAGCTCCATTCTGGACCTGCGGCTTCTTTCCTGGGAGTATATATTTGCTTCTAGAGCGAGCTATCAAGTACCCGGGTAGCTTTCCGGGAGGTCTCTCTAGGCTCATATTAGCTCAACAGCTCCAAGACCTTGGTCTTATATGGTCAGAACCTCTGCATATCGTGGCTTACCGCACCGATACCCACGACTTAGGCTTCATGATCCAGCCCGCTATGCGTCAGCGCTGGGAACTTTTTCACGACGAACGAGCCCTAAAGTCTGTCTTAACGGCGGCTGCATCCCTATACACCCGCTATAGCGAGACTGTCGGTGCGATACGTTCCTGGAACAGGATGTTGCAACAGGGCTTGGAAATCTCGAAGATTGATGATAACTTCCTTGTCATCATGGACTCCATGTGCAACCTGGATCTTCTCTACTACGCAGCCGCTCATACTGGGCGCTCCGAATTCGCCGACGCGGCAACTCGCCATGCAACAACCCTCCGCAAGTCAAACCTTCGGCAGGAGAAACCGCGTGAAGGACGCCGTTGCTACAACGGCACCATGTACAGTACCATTCATGTTGCCAACTTTGATCCCGCAACTGGTATACTGAAGGAGCAGCGGACGCACCAGGGCTACTCTGACAGCTCAACTTGGGCGCGCGGCCAGGCGTGGGCCATCCTCGGCTACGCGCAGACATATCTTTGGACTGGGGATCCCATCTTCCTTTCCACGGCCTGTGGACTGGCTGAGTTCTTTATCTTCCGCCTCGAGACGGCTCCGAAAGCTGTTGATGTCCCAGTCACCGGCGAGCAGCGCACCAGAGGGCGATACGTTCCGATGTGGGACTTCGACGCCGTCCCCGACGAGGATGAAACAGGGACTGGGCCATTGAGGGATTCCTCGGCTGCGGTCATCGCTGCGAATGGTATGTTGGTACTGGCACAAGCGCTAGCGGGCTGTGGAGAAGCCGAGTTGAGTGGCAGGTTCCATACGCTCGCGGTCATGATCGTGGAGGATACCCTCGACCTGTGTCTCGCTCAGGAGCAGGCTAAGTTGACCGTCAAAGGGAGCACGATCAACGTCGGCGATGTTGAGCCTGGGAAAACGTTTGAGTCTATATTAAAGCATGCCACGGCGAATTACAACCCAAGGGCTCTGCAGCGCTACTGGGATCATGGCTTGGTCTACGCAGATTACTACTTGATCGAATTCGGGAATCGTCTACTGCGCATGAGCCTAATGTAGAGGAATATCATTGTTGTAGCACTGGAAGCAAAATAATCGAATTCGCCCACTGTTGGAGCACGCCTCTGCAAGCTGCCGCGTAAGGAGCATTGTAACCGACGCACTGTGCGAGCTCCTTTCTCGGTTCCCCCCAAGGTCTCCCATGCAACTTACGAGTGAACAAGTTGCGGGGGGTTATATGGTGCTTGTGACAAAGAAGAAGACTCGGACGACTCCTTACCTTTTTGTCATCAACCAGGCCAAACACGACGGCGAAGATGTCGCGTCCGCCATCGAGAAGGCCATCGAGGATTGGGTATTGAGGAGAAATCGGTGTCGCTGTCTGTGATTAGAAGATATGTTAGCGATAGCCTTAGAGCCGTTTGTGACGTATCTATTGCTCCCAGCCCCGCTCCGTGGCCCCGGATGGCCCTAAGCGATAGCAGCTTGTATAAGCCGGTATGTCATTGATGATGTTGTACAAACACATGATGGATCCAACTTTAGAATCTCAAGCACACTGCTGGAAGGGCTGCATATAATATTTTGCTAGCTCTTGCACAGTGATCTTAGTATCAAAGCTGCGTCAGGTTACGCCGCCCTAAGACTCCAGGTCTAAGCCGGCGTAATGCTTGTAGGTTGCGATGACGCACTGCTGCGACTCGGTCCCTTCGATCATCTCGGGGCCATGGCCCCATGGCCCCACCGCGGAAGTCTGAAGAAATTATTGCCGAATTCTCTGCATTCCGTCCCAATAATGATGCCTATATTTTTGATGAGATCATCACCGAAAGCGGAGACACGAGTATAAGTACGGAGAACGAGGTAGCAAGGTTGAAATGTATAGCATACAAGATACCTTGAGCACTGGCTGCTCTGTGGTGCATCTCGCTCCACCAGTTGTAACCCGGCAGTCCACTGGAAGCACTCTTTGAGTTGTTAGTGACCCGTATTAGATTGGTGTCGATGTGCAAGAGTGTTTACCGTAGCGGGTTTATGGTAGGTGGGAGTAGAATCGGAGATAGGATAAAGAGAGGCGAAAGTAACCCTTCTGGATCGCAATATTGGCAGACTCAATATCGTGGCGGCTAAAGCCAGAGATTGGCAACTGCTCCGTCAGTGGCTCAGTGATTTTAATGACATTTCGAGGAGCTGTGGAATGTATCTGCTAAAGAAAGGCTTCACTGCTGGGACAGAAGAAACAATAATTCCAGTACACAACTCTACGGTGCCGGTTAGGATAACGTTGTTTGCGTTCCACGAACGTCTTGGTCCGCATTCCTCATCGTTGCCCGTTTGAAGTATGTTCTGACAGCACCGGCGGCACTGGCGAGAATGCCACCACCTCAGGGCGAATCTACGATGACAGTCTGCTTTGCGGGCGGTTGGAGTATCACGACAGTGCAGATGCGAGGGTAAGGACAAAGACGGCGGTAATTGTATCGGTAATTCCGGTAGTGAGTAGATAAGCCGATCCATTGATGAATTTTTGTAGTCCAGATGGAAACATCTAGCCTAGAAAAACTGATCAACGCTTGATATGCATGCCGGCTCACTTGGGCTTAGCTATAAGCGCCGAAGGAGAGTGCATTTGGGCTATGCTCATTCAGATCTCAGAATCGGACAAGACTGGCCAATTTTTTTTAGGGGTCTATGTGCAAACCCTAGCTGTCCAGATGGGTGCCACCAATCCAGCTCACTGAGCGCCGCTCCGCGTCATCCAACTACTAGTTCCGATCGTCACGTATGCATACAGGTCGACAAGGATGTACGCGTTATCTGCCAGCCATACCCCGGCAATATTGCGACCGCCGGAGGACGGAAACTTGATGGCCCACATCCTGAACTTGTTGTACTCGCTCCAAAGGTACCAGGTTGCGAGGATGGTGCTATTTGTGTTAGCACATGCATTGTATGGGGAGTCGCACGACTTACGGGACCGCCCATTCCCAGCCTGTCGCAGAGCGGAGCGTCTCGATCCAGCCCCAAATATGTAGCCAAGTCCATAGAGGCTGGGTGAGTGCCATGATCATTCTACCGGTGCAATACGGGTATTTCCTACCCCCTCTTTAGCCGTTGTGCTATTGAGAGACACAGGATTCATACGGGTAGAGTCGCCAGAAACCTGGATTCCAAAACAAAGACTTGATATAGAAGCGAATACCATTACGCTTCCACCGGGCTAGTTGCTTTAGGAACTTGGAGTCCTCCATAACGGCCGTCATCACCTTAGACTCTGGAGCTGACTGCACGCTGAAGTGCCAGCCATGAGCCATGAGCCATCGCGTGATAAACGCATCGTCGCCACTATTGAGCATAAGACCCATCCATGACTCGCTGGTGAAGGAGAGCTGAAAGCCAGGATCCTTTAGAATTTCGGCACGCACTAGGGAGGTCCGACCCACGAGGCAGATGCAACCGCTGTCCGCTGCAAAGCGGGCATTCTGGATCTCGACCTGGTTGTCAAGCGCCCGGATACCGGCGACCTCCCATAAAGTAAGACCGGAACCGGTGAGACGGTGCGATGGGATGTTGGCCCTGCAGAGATAAGCTTGCTCGTATTCAAGCCTATCACTAGGCGGGGGAGTTCTTACGCCTGGCCACCGACTGCACCACCAACGGTGGCGTCTTCAAATCCAGCCAGAAGATGGGGTAATACGGCTGGGGTTGGCCAGATCGTATCATCGTCCACTAAAGCGAGGATCTTGCCTGTAGTCGCCCGAATTCCACAAACCATCTGACGACGCTTATTGGCAGCTTCAACGGTGAGCACCCTAATCTTACCGTCCGGGTCGTCAACCTTTTCAACAAGCTCTAGCACACGGTCCTTGTCACTCATAATGGTAACGATGACGATTTCGTGTGGGTGGTTAAGAATCTGGGAAGATAAACATTCCATCAGAGCTTCTGGCGTGTCGACAGTCGGTATGACAATGCTCACATCCCCTGGACTGTACCGGGGAGCAGCCGGAAGAAGGATTCGTCGCGACTGTGCCGCATATTTGCGGAAAACGTAGCTGTCGTACAGCTCCCAGAGCCTGAAAGATAGATTAGATGCGGTGCAGACAGTCGATATCCTCCGACTCACTTGAAGATAATGAGGGCTTTTACGGCTGCCATTGTTGTCACAAGTTGTCGTAACTCGGGCTGTGAGAGAGGAGCCTTATTGCAGAGAGACACAAACTTCGAGGGATAAAATATTACAGAAGAAGAAAGGTAGCAATAACTGAGTGAGTGGAATCTCATTCGCATTTGATATCAACGCGGGAGTAGATCGTGTGTCGCCGTCGGAGCTTCGGGTTTCCGGATCCGTGGAGGCTGAATCGTCCAGCCCGCCTTCCGAGTATCTATCCTCCGTAACACTTTGACCACAATTCTCGGTCGATACCGTTATCGCCGTCTTGCCGCATCGACTTGGGAAATCGCAGTCGCCCTTTCATTTTGGAAACTCGTACACGGGCTGATAGCGAAATTGCCGCACCAATCGGAGACGCCGCCGATCTGTTCTCAGGGCCTCGGGCATTTGGTCCGTATGCATACGACCATAGCTATACAGCAACTCATATGAGATGGAAGAAACATAACAGTCGCGAATCATCACATCAGCATAAACCTATAGTACAAGAAGGAAGGTTATCAAGCCTACATCCATCTATGACATGATGCACCGGCTTCGCCGGACTGGACTTTCGGCCTCGTAACAAGTCAGCCGAAAGGTTTATACAACGACCACAATTTTTTAGGATTGTCCAGAACAAAGGAACTACTGAGATTCAAACGACGAAGAGCTCAGGCTTCGCATCGTGCATTGGGCGCGTGATGGCTGCATCATATTGCGAGTCGTCCAAACGTGACGTCGGACAACCTCGGCACTGTCTACCGCCTTATCGCGGTTCTGGTCCCCACGGATCCGCAATAAAGAACTAGAAATTTAGCCGATTAGCTCATGCGGGCCGCTTGCTTTCGGGACTGCTCTGGAGATTGCACAACTCCTAGGCCACATTGATGGCTCGCATATCATTCACCTATTGCCTAACATCGTGGACCCAAATCATTGGCTATTCACCTAGTAAATTCCTCAACAATTCATAACCGCAAGCATACGCCTTTGAGTTCTGAAACAAAAACCCTCCTTCGTTCCATCGTTCTCTACGTCCTTCATTAGTAACATTAAACCAGAGTGCCGCGTCTTGCTCTGCCACTAATAAATATCGCGAAAGCACCCTGGTTCTTTTGCTATTTGTCCTCCTCTTACATCACTGCATTATCGTCGACTTAGACTCATCACCACCCAATACACACAAGCAATCCATCTAACCTCAGCACCGCAGATGGATTCGCATCCGGTATCAGTCGCTGGGTCTCAGGGGGATGCATCCACTGCGCCTACAACACCAGAAGGAAGTCTTTCTTTCAGCCCTGTTATCCATGCCACCCAAGGCACAAACGGAGTAGATGATGGTATCGAGAGCAGTCTGAATCGTAGATCGCGTCGTGCCATCGCCGCCTCTGGAGTGCCAACCGTGGATCAAATTCGAAGTATTTGCTGCGTCGGAGCTGGATATGTTGGTGTGTAATTCTTGGTCTTCGGGGTACTTAGCTTGATGGAGTACGTGCTGAACTAAATCTAGGCGGTCCCACGGCTGCGGTGATGGCGTTCTATAACCCCAGCACCCGGGTTACGGTTGTTGATAAAGATGAAGGTCGCATTCGGCGGTGGAATTCCTCTCATCCTCCGATATACGAACCCGGCCTGCGTGAGATCCTGCGGGTGGCCCGTGACGGTTCTCGCCAGATCTCCATCGACTCGCCGACCAGTATCGAAGCCTCAGACCCTGCCTCGGACGTATCAACCACTTCTTCGGAGTGTGAAAGCCAGGGCACAGACTATCGGGAAGCTATGAGCTCAGTACCCGCCAGGCAGCCCAACCTGATCTTCAGTACGCAAGTCGTACCGGCCATTAGCGAGGCCGACATTATCCTGATTGCTGTCAACACGCCGACGAAATTCCGCGGCTCCGGAGCATACAGTGCTACAGATATGACGGCTTTTGAGGCCGTGACGACTGAGGTTGCTCAACATGCCCGGCCGGGAGCTATTATTGTGGAAAAGTCGACCGTGCCGTGTCGGACCTCAAAGATGGTACAGGATACCGTAAGTATGACCATCACCCAAAGACGTGCCCTAGCCAGCGCTTCACCGAGACTGACGAGAACTTCAGCTTACAATGCATCGGAAAGGCGTCAAGTTCGAGATCCTATCTAACCCTGAATTCCTCTCAGCCGGTACCGCTGTCAACGATCTCTTACGCCCCGACCGCGTCCTGATCGGCTCAAACATGACACCAACTGGAACCAGGGCTGCCGAGTTACTTGCAGGCATCTACGCGGCTTGGGTGCCCCGCGAGCGTATCCTTACCACGAATCTCTACTCTTCGGAATTGGCCAAGCTTGTGGCTAACTCGATGCTTGCCCAGCGCATCAGTAGCATTAACTCGATCAGTGCTATTTGCGAAAGAACGGGAGCTGACGTCGACGAGGTTGCCAACTCGATAGGTTGGGATCCTCGCATTGGCAACAAGTTCCTCAAGGCCGGTATCGGATTCGGCGGCAGCTGTTTCAAGAAGGACATCCTGAGCCTGGTGTACTTGGCTGAGTCGGAAGGCCTCGACGAAGTCGCTGAGTACTGGCGGCAGGTTGTGAAGATGAACGAGTACCAGCGAGACCGCTTTACGAAGCGAGTTATAAAGTGTCTAAATAATACTCTAACAGGCAAGAAAATCGCGGTGCTCGGCTACGCATTTAAGCCCAACACGTCAGACACGCGGGAGTCGCCGGCATTGGAGATCATCAAATCGCTCCTCGACGAGGGACCCAGAGAAATCGCAGTCTTCGATCCCTGTTGCAACCCGCTAGTCATTCAGGAGGAGATCCAGAAGCTCGTGGGCGTCGAGAGAGCGTTCAAGCAGAACGGCGGCCCCGTCGCGGTCTATGGCAATGGGTACGAAGCTTGTGACGCCAGCGATGCCATCCTCATCACGACTGAATTCGACGAGTTCCGCAGCAGCCACATGGAGCCGCACAACGCGCCACCGGTCCGCTCCCCTAAGCAGATGTTCCTCGTCCGAGACTCGCTGTCATTCGAGCGTCCTGCCCCCTCCGAGCTAGACCTCACCTCGCACAAATTCGCCCACGCGCAGGACGGCCAGGCTGCCAGCCCCACCAACCCGGCTAAAGACCCTGTCGAACGGTTCGTTGCGGAGCCGCCCTGCGCTGCTGACTGTCCGGACTGTGTGCTAGAGGCGGCCAGCGTAGGGGTAGGCCACACCTTTGGTCTGATAGCGGAGGGGGACTCAGTGCGCGAGCGGTTAGATTGGGCACGGGTGACGTACAGGATGCGGGAGCCTAAGTGGGTATTCGACGGGCGCGGGGTGCTGGAGCTTCAGGACATGGCGAAGCTGGGGGTGCGGCTCGAGAGCGTGGGGCGCAAAGGCCGCGGCTGAGAGGTGCAACCAGCCCGTGGCACCGCGCTGGGCCTGGAGCCGAGACTGGGACATGCACTTCTGAGTGCGCTCTTCGCGAAGTCTTCGTCCACCTAACGGAGGGTGACGGTGTACAACGCTTGCGGCGGAGTAGTGAAAGGTCGCAGTGAAAAGAGAGAGAAACCATGGCTTGCTTGCTAGACCCGTACAAAGAACCATGAGCAGTGAAGTCCGTAGGGAGACATGGACGCAGCCAAAGGACTGGACGTCTCTTTTAGACTCTCGCTGGGAGACTAGCTGCTTGGCATTCCGCTTTATGTGTTCGTCTCCGCCACCTGTGTTGGGTGCGATGCTGCTGACGACAATTCTGAGGATTGAGTTCCTCTATCGTGCATCTGGAGATCGACTTGCGTGTCGGGGTGGAAAGTCGGGGCGGTGACCTCGGCGGTAGGCAGTTCATCGATATTCAAATTATCGCGGATTTCCTTTTTGAGCCTTCGGATCGCATGTTCCTTCCTCTCGCCATATATTAGTGTCATAAAGACACCAAAAATGCCCAGAAGACAATATGCCCAGTCTTCTTCCCGTGTAGTCCAGCGTGTCTCTGCCCATTTAAATCGCTCGTCGACGCTGAACTCGGAAAGGTTGGCACCCCGAAGCTCTCGAACAGCTATTCCCGTTACTTCGTGAATCTGCTGCTCTAGAGATCTCTTGTCGCCAAGCCGCTGGCCCTCTTTCATGAAAAACTCGACCGACGCCGGCGCAATAAGCTCTTGGAGCGTCCAACCCCGCGTGAACCATCTGCTGTCCCGGAACGCCCGTTCCCATGGCTCAGATTGCCTCCTCTTCCGCTTACGTCCACAGCCAGTAACCGAAACATCCGACAAATATACGTAGCAGCGAGCTGCTTTGCGGTACCAACGAAACATGGAGTTGATCGCCTCGTGTAGCTCGACTTGGTTCGCCCCACTGTAGCGGGAAATATTTTCCAGGGCGACTCGCTTCTTGCGGAGCTGGGGGTGGCGGCCTGCTCTCGCTCGCGAACCACATCCGCCACTTAGCGTGGAGCAATTACAGTGCAACAAGATCGAGTCTAGAACCGAGACACAGTCGTGAACTAGTTGGTGTACTACTGCAGCTATGGGCGAGCCGCTAAATCTTGTCCCCAGTGAGGGAACCTAGTAGGTAGACTTGCAGCGGTCCATCGACGGGCCGACTGTGCCCTTGGTGACATCTACGTCCACCAAGTTGTCGAGCGTCGAACCTCTCTTGTCATAGGCTGCACATCCTGACAAGTGCGTCATTTCTAGTTTATCAGAGGTCAAGCGTTGCACGAAGTAATTGGCTGGACTGTCCCTGTCCATCCTCCTGATCTCTATAGGACCTTTTCCCTGGGTGAGCCTTAAGCCTGTCTGTTTTGTTCCTGGTCGTGACGAAGATGGTGCCGTGGGTACATTCGGGATTAGGGCAAGGGACGCGTAGGGGAAGGGAGCGGAGAGGTGCAGAGACTGAAAGCCTTTTTTTATCTTCTTCTTCTTCTTCTTCTTCTTCTTCTTCTTCTTCTTCTTCTTCTTCTTCTTCTTCTTTTTTGCAAGCAGCAATAATATTCATCTCGTCCTGGTTCTCCTCCACGCCCTCCTCGACTGCAAGAGTATTATGTACACGTGCTATTTCCCCCCACTTGTATACAGAAGACCATAAGCCGGTCTATACGAATTGCGAGAAGAACTCCCACGTGTTCCCGGGCGCAAAAATGGTGTTGCCATCCCTCTCTGACGGGTTGTGGTCCCCCTTGTGGATGACCCACGTAATGGGGTATCCCTCCTTGCACCCCTGGTACTTAGTCTTGACCGAAGTCGCTCCAGGTTGCGGCTCGGGAGTGACCGGCTGGCACCCGTTGTTGCGCACAAATCGATCCCGCATCTGTCGGCCCCCGCTCACGGGAAGGACCGAGTCGGACGTGCCGTGCTGCCCGTAGTACGCGACAGGCTGCGTCCCGCCCTGGCACCCGCTCAGCTGGCCGCCGGACAGGACGGCAACGGCCCGGACGACGTTGGGGCGGGCACAAGCGATAGCGTACGACATTGCGCCGCCGTAGCTGAAGCCAGTCGAGAAGATGAGGTTCGTGTCGACGCAGAGTTGGTTGGAGACAGTTTCGACGAGCTGGTCGAAGAAGGTAATGTCTTCGCCGCCTTGGTTGCCCCACCCGTTGTTGAGCCCGTTCGGCACGACGAAGATGGCGCTGTTGTTGGACAAGGGAGGCAGGCCGTAATAGGGAAGGACCCCGCCACGATTCGTGTCCTCGCCGTTGACGATTTTCTGCGCGTTGCCGTTGAGCTGGTGGTACGTGAAGATGAGGCGGTAGGGGCGGTCTGGCGTGTAGTTGTCAGGCAGCTTCATGAAGTACTGCCGCTGCTTGCCGTTCACCTGCATAGTGTATTGCTGGTTCCGCAGCGTCGGCATCTTGCCGCAGCCGGGCGACGGGTCGGCGTGCACGGCACCGAGCAGGGCCACTAGGAGAACGGCCATAGCCGTCGTGAAGTTGAGGACTTGCTTCATTGTCAGTCGATGTGGAACCAGCTCGACAGATCGACTTTACGGAGTTCTCGGGAGACCTATTATATTCCAGACAAAAAACCGAAGATGACCCTAGGGTGCGCATTTAGTTGTCTTCGTCGTTTTAGGTATCCGTATCTATTTCTGGGATATGCGTCCTGTGATGTTGCCAGGACTCGGAAGTAATCGTCCGTCTCTCAATGCCATTGGTGCGCGTCTAGGCAATACTGTATGACAGAAGATGCTACTTCATGTTCCCGGCGCATTCAAAATACTCGGTTTGTTTCCTGCAAGCGCACCAGGCGGCTCTCGGGAGGATCAATTATCTTACAGCAGATTTTTTGGCTTCGAAGCCTATCACATTGATCCAGTAGTGCCAGAAGTCCCGAGGCTAAATTGAGCTATCCCGAAAGGTCATCAAATTGCACGAGCGCGACCGAACCGAGGCCGGGCCTCGGCTTCAGCAAGAGATCGCCAGACATCAAAGAATAGAGCTTTGTGAATATCTTCTCAGATCGCCCCGATTAAGCCGCACCGTCTCGTCAAAATGCAAATCAAGGTATATGTGCAATTTTACGGGTCTTAACCATAAGTGTCGGGCAATAAATGCCGTGACCTATTTGGGAATGAGCATCACGCAGCAAGTTTGGAACCTAATTAAGAACCAACGGTATCAGCCGATAATATGATTAACAGCTCAAGCACAAATATGACTCCTCAATTCCAACCAATCCCCAAAACACCACACACAAGACTTGAATGACCATCTTACAGAAAGATTATCCTCTCTTTGTACCGGAGAATTTGGCGGCCCCTGAGCATGTGCGCCTTACTTGTCGTATTTGCCCGCCACGACATCCGTCAAGCTTACAACACTGGCACTCAAGTTCGGATCTCCACCTCGCCGAAAATGCCCCCGCCAACAATCATTAAGTGATCCTGGTAGTCCTTGAAGATGTGCAAGGCTCTGCTATAGGCCGGCGGCTGCAGCGTCCCGTGCATCTCCCACTTGTCCACGTCGCCACATGCCGGTTCGTGAAGACGGCCAAGTTTGTCGGCGTCCGAGATCACGATGGTACCACAGCCGCCGCCTATGGAGGACCAGAACACGTACGGGGACGCGTTGGGTGCCATCTCCTTGTTAATGACGGTGGGCAGTAGCTCGGCATTCTGGAACGATCTTGGTGCCCACGCCGGCAGTGCTCTCGACGAAGTTCCAGCTATTGCATCGTTCTGTGCCCCTCGGGGGCCCAACCGAGACACTCTTCGCCAGTTTTTCTCGCATCAATATCAACCCACTCGACACAGTCTTTACCAGTGGCTTGTCGAATGGGTGGTACATTTTCGGCTCCGTGCTAATGGATATGACGGCCCAACCGGGGAGCGGGAGTAATCCGAAGCAGTTACTTGCATCCGGCGGCGCTGCTTCGTGGAAAGACCTCGTAGATAGCCAGCTCCTTCCCAACCTTGAACGCTCTGGGGCAAAGATAAAGAAGCCAGCTACATTAACACTTTAACCTCACTAAAGTGTAATACATAAAAATTGTATACAGCCGACTACGGAGGACTCATGGCCCAATTCGCTGAGATGCAGTAATCCTGCCACATCCTAACACCTGTGCAGTCATAATTCCGACATATGTGTACATCCCGCAGATTCCGAAACTATCAAACAGCGACTCCCACCAAGCCTTCCCTGCCCTGCTCGGACTTGGCTTTAGGGTAATCAGAGACGCCACTGTTGAGAGTCCAGGATAACGCCCGACTCGACGCGACTGCAGGGCGACGCGAGGGAATGGCTCCAATTGTTTTCACCGTGGGAATAGCGCTGTCGGGTGGTCCAGGATCGCTCATAACCAAAGTTCTCAAAATCGGGATCGATGCAGCAATGACGGTGATGGCACTTTCGGCGGTCCCCAGTATCATCAAGTTGATGACATGGACTGACAAAATGTTAGATAGTGGGAATGAACGACGGGACTTCCTATGAACTCACTAATGCCTGGTTGGTCTACTGCAAGGATTGCCGGAATCTTCAAGAAGGATGTTACTCCAGCACTGGTAGCGGTTAGTTTCCCACCAGAGTTGGAAGGATCCAGAGTGGTCAGCTTACAAGACGCCCATGCTCATTGCAACGGCGACACCTAGCTTCTCCTTCTTGTTCATGGTGAGACTCCAGACAATCTTCCACGGCAGTATCGCCAAGAGAATGTCCATCGCTCCGGAGTAACCTGCCATTATGTAATGAGTCGAAAGGTCTGAGCCAACGATCCGGGACAAACGGAGCCGAACCACCTACCTGCGGCCGCCATGTTGTACCCATTGACGACATTTCTGGGTAGGCAAGTCCCAGAAATATCTCGGTTCCAAATACGCGCTGATGGCCAGCACCAGAACCACTGCATCGCCACGCTCCCGCCGAGAACCAAGTTGACTGAAATGATTACACACCACACAGTTCCCTTGATCCAACCATCAGAGATGCGCAACAGCGTAACTGCAAACGACACTTTGCTCCACAGCGCTGCCAGGATGAGGAAGAAGCCGGCGATTTGCGAGACTATCCGGCTGGTGACCTGTTGGCTCGGAGTGAGATCCGTGATGTTGATCCCGTAGCCGATTCGCACATCCGCGGACTGCAGCAAGCAGCCCAGGAACAGGGAGGCCCGCAATGTGACCATGTTAGCCGCCGTTCGGCATTTCCAGAGTCGCAACCCAGTTGTACATAATCCCTTACCCAAGATACTACCAATAAACAATCGTCCCACCATAACTTTCGGCGCCGATGGAATTTGCACCATATCCGTAGACCCAGAAATAACGAGGACAAGGCCGTGAGAAGCCATACCGCGAGGTTCAGCCGCAGGTTGGGTTGAGTGCGTGGCGGTTGGTAGGCCTGGCTGGCGTACAGGCCAGGTTCCAGTACCGGTGCCGTCGCGGGCGATGCCGGTTGAGTCGCTTACGACAGCAAGGCCATACTTGTAGTGGCCGAAGCTGCTCAGCTGTCTTCGTTTAATACGCAATAGTATCTCAGCTCAAAGCTGACGACGAGACTCTGAAAAAGTCGGCGGGAAGGTGAAATGGCCGGCAAGCACCTTTTCCCGTGTTGAAGCTAGTCGAATTTCCGGATAAAATTCTCTGGGATCGGGTCAGTCGATCTATAAGATACGGGAAGGGCAAGTCTGGAAGGACGGGGTGGATCATCGGTACTCGTGAGCAATGCGACTGCCGTCGCATAATGGCTCGTACCTCACCATTTGGTGATCCAGGGCGGAGATCCACGGGCGTTTTCTAAGCCGGGGAATTTGTGTATGTGGATCGGTTCGGCTCTGATTTTACCATGGAGCTGAAACGCTGCTGGCCGGGATCAGGTGAAACACAATGTATGGATTTCCGTGCGCGCGCCCGGGAAAGACCGCCCAAGTTACTCGTCTAATGCCACTGATGACGACTGCCCTTCCTCTGCCTAAGTGATAGTTCCATCGGCATTCCGATGAAATCATCGACCGTATGTCCCATCCAATCCCCGATGTGCCTTACTCTGACCTTCGCTCTTTAGGCCTGCAATTAGAACTTCCTTTTTTTTTAATCGAGAATTTGCGTTTCTTTGCCATTTTATTCGTACTTTTCATCGGTTCAATGCAGCAAGAACCATCTTCAGTGTTGAGTGGCTAAATGGTAACTGCGGCGACGGTTGACATTTAATGCTCTATAGCAACTAGAATCAAGAACGTCATTCAGATTAAAATTCAACCCTCCAACAACACGTCCACTTTCGTTGATGGTGTCGTCTGGGGTTTCTGGCTCGGGGGGGGGGGGACAAGCTACAGACAGATGGGAAAACAAGAAGACGAGAAGAAGCGGAATTTGTCCCTCGCCCAACTTCAAACACAAGGGCATCTCGTGGCAGTATGGTATCATATTCATCGCGATGATCCCCTTTTTTCCGTATAAGTCGATGCATAGGAGAGGGGCGGGAGCGTCGATGCTCGCATCGAACAGTGTCACATTGGTACCACCAAGACCTCCTACCCTGATAGACCGGACTCGCTTCGCAGTCAATATGAGCAGAGCAAGGCCATCGTTCCGCGTATCCTCCTAGACACGGAAACTGGAAGTTTTAGACAGGCCCAACCTAATGGGATGCGTACTTCGCAATCGGAGACGGGTGAGACTGCTCCGCGATTGCGAGGTGATGAAGGGTCAGGGTTCACCTAGGTAGATATCTCTCAAGCGAGGTCCGATGGCTAGATATATCTTCTGGTATGGCAGGAATCTGAAAGATACAGTAGTAGGCAAGAGGATCGCTATAATAGGGATGATATGCGCGAGATTTAGCCGTACCATGGCCTGGCACCCGCTTGGTAGGTCCAGGCAAGTCGGTGACAAAAAAATCGGGACCGCAAAACCGGGTTTTCACTAGGGCCCCTCAATGATGTCACTTTGTACGCATTTTTAAAGGGAAATACATCCGCAAAAGCATATTAGACAATTCCTCCTTTTTTTTGCCGTCTTTTAATTCTTTAAGAATGGCACGACATCACGATACGCCCACCACGGCATTCCGTTTTACAAGATGTAATGCAGGCCGTAATAGATGCTGAGGGACGGACCAGAGCCTACCTGAAGGACCCGGACCAAGATGAAGCTCTTCAAAGGCTCGTCAACTCATCGTCCTCTTACAGGAGATGAGATTCGGACTCTGATCCTCCACCCGGGCGCGTTCGACGACCCCATTCGCTGCTACCTTAGACACATCCCTCTAGAGGATCAAGTAGGCTACGAGCCCTGTCTTACGCCTGGAGGGATCCTGCCCACACCGTACCCATCCTTCTCGACGGAAGGCCATATCCAGTCACGATAAACCTCGAACGCGCATTGCGACACCTGCGGCATCCTAGCTTGGTCAGGATTCTCTGGGTTGATGCCGTGAGTATCAACCAGCGCAACCTGAATGAGCGCAGTGCACAGGTGCGCCGTATGCGACGCATCTACGAGCAGGCGGCGCGCGTGATAGTATGGCTAGGCGACTACGAAACGCACACCAAGGAGCAAGTCGAATCAGCGTTCCGATTCGCGACCCGTCTCGCCACTCCCTCGGCGCCGACTTCGACTGGGGAGAGATTCGTAAGGAATTCAAGAGGACTGGCTCAGAAGTTCGGCAGGACTGTCAAGCCCTCTTCAGCATGCTTCTCTGCCCCTGGTTTAGCAGGACTTAGGTTCTCCAGGAGGTTGCCGTTTCCAAGCATCCCGACAGCTACCAGCAAAGCCACCCTATTTTTGTCTGCGGCCAATCGGAAATCAATTTTCTCATCCTCATCGTCATGCTCATGGGATTGCAGCGGAATTTGCAGTACGCGGCCCCTACGGCCTCGGACAAGAGCTACTACGATCATGCGGTGTGCATCTACGAGTTCCGTCGCCTGAGGAACGAGCTCATAACCGGGAAGGAGGAGATAACTCTGGTGGAGATGCTGATACGGTTCGTGTCCATGGGCACGCAGTTTGAGGCCACCGACGAACGAGACAAAATTTACGCCTTCCTGGGGCTCCTGCCGCCCGACACTCTTCCGCCGGCTCTGGAGCCCAGCTACGAGCACAGCGCGTCCCGGGTCTTCTGGGACTATGCGGTGTATATACTAAAGGAATCCCGCTGCGTCGACATCCTGCGGTGCTGCTCCGGCATTCCGCGGCACATGCCCTCTGGGTGCCCGACTGAAAGTCGGGCGAGCGGCTCTCTAGCTTCCATGCGGCTAAATGACTCACCTACGGTTGCTGGCCGACAACAAGAAGATCGAGGTCGACTGTATGTTTCTATCGCGTATAGAGACTGTCATCCATCCAGTCGACATACCCGTCGTCCCCGAGGACGTCCTCCACCTCCATCCCGAAGAGTCGGGTCCGTTTTGGCAGCGAACGCAGGATTCTATGGCCACTATGGTCAAAACCGTGGTTGCCGTCTACTCGGCTCTCATGGACATCGAAACGCATCTTTTCCGCCGTCGATCTCTTGACGTTCTCCACGGCCTACCAACTGCTCCAGTCCTGGATCAACTTCCTGTGCACGCCGTTCGATAGAACATTGCCAAAAAGTTTCGGCCAGTTCAGCAAGGAGGACCTCTATACGAAGCTCATGAACATAGATCCGGAGATGCTCGGGAGGGATTTCCGCGACTTAAAGTTTATGGAGGCGCTGGTCGGCTTCTGCCACATGATATAGACCAAGTTCCGGCGGTCATCCTGGCAAGACACCGACGGCGGACATGGCGCCCCCTTGGAGCGCCATGTACGGCCCGCCCCTAACGACTATGTTTGCCACGTGCGCGGTTCTCTTGGTAGATTCATCCTGCGACCCGAGGGTGCCGAATACCGGCTTATCGGGACCGCAGGAGGGGCAATTCCCATGTCAGGCGTTGAGGCCGAAGACTTGCGGAAATGGGAGCGGTTTTGGGATGAAAACAAGGGCAAGACGAGTCGTGTGATTATTCATTAGTGTGCTCTCAAGTATTACTAGACACATATCTAGCTTTCACTACAAAGACGATATCCGCTCCTCGACGTTAACTGCAGACTTCCTCCTTTCTCCTCATAAAAGCTAGCTTCCTCTCCTCCAGCCGCCTCACTATCCGCATTAGCGGGATAGCATCCTAACCATGGACCTGCTCTGCAGATGCCTGGCTAGGTCTTGTCTCTGACTGACGCTTCCTACTTGCGACGCATTCTTCCACGGTGACTTATCCATACTTAGGGAGGATGGAGAGTTTGTTCATAAGAGCTCATTCGCAGGAAGAACCTGGAAATGGTCAGGTTTGGGATAGAATTTTGGGAAGCGGGATAGATTTGGGCGTGAGACGGCTTTAAGATGCTGTACACGAATCTAGGATGTGGACAAGATTTGGGATGTGGACAAGATTGGGATGTGGGACAATAGTTGTGACAGAGGATAAGGCTCAGGATGTGCGATAAAGATGGGATGTAGGACAAGATTTGGCAGGTAGGACAAGTTTTGGGATGTGGAACGATTTTGAAATGTTGGGACAAGATCTGGGATGTGAGAGAAGATCTGGGAGGTGAGACAAAAAGGGATATAGGACGATATTTGAGGTGTTGGGACAAGATTTGGAAAAAATTACGTTGTACTATTAGCCGCACGAGTATATATGCCTGGAGGAACTCCCTTGGGAGAGACGAAAGGTTCCTCTTGCCTGGAGGAACCCAACTTGTTGGGTGACGAAAGGTTCCTCTTGCCTGGAGGAACTACGAAGTAAGTTCCGAAAGGTTCTTTTTCCGCGGCTTGACCCGACACAAAAAGCACAGACCAACACCAGCACGGACCAAGAGCTTTCTTACACGTGATCGTCGCGTTGTTCTCGCGTTCTCTCCCAATTTGGCTCACGCGCAGACCGCGCACCCGTCGGTCTTGACTCATGTTAGATATATCTATATTTAGTTCCGGCTCCTACAGTAAGAGTCTCAGGGCTGGTTTCAGAAAGATCATAGTGCTCGGACAACTCATTGCTTTTTCATAGGGGGTAGCATGTTTCGTCCCCTATGTTTGGTGACTAATACGATGACATAGCACTCGGCCAGGGAGGTTCAATTTTCAGTCTAGTATTACGGTGCCTCGTTTCTCTTTGGGATCTCTTTTTCCCGGCCGCGATTCTTTCGCCTAATAGGCTTGTACTTTTGGGGTCCCTGACTATTATACGTCCTCGCACCAGAGAGACGTATCCTCCTCGTCGGTGACTGGAGTTGCCAACGTGGATTCCGATATGGCGTTCCAGTCCTGAAACCACCTCTCGTGTCTGTGGTCCCGTTCGAAGTGCTGCCTGGTCTCGTCTCCCAGCCTCTCCAACTTCAGGACTGCCTCCCTCATCGCCCTATCGAGCACGTTCTTTGGCTCGATAAAGTCGCTTCGTGCTGGCTTCCGGAAGATGTATAACCCTTCCCACCTCTCCGCTCTCGATAGTTGCACATACAGGCTCATGAAGCTCGGCCTCGTCGCCGTACTGCTCCCGTAAACGCCTTTCAGGTTCAGAAGGACTTCAGAGAACTGCTTGCCTTGGCTCTTCTGGTCCGTCATGGCGAAGACAGGAGTGCATAGAGGTCCCGTTCTGTGTGTGAGCCACTGGAACCCCGGCTTGGCCCTCGACCTGCTATCCTTGCCTCTCATGGCTTCCGGGATTGCCAACGTCTTGCTCTTGATCAGGATCGTCCCTTGGGGGAGGCCGGGTATTGCGAGGCCCGCGATATCATCTGACTGGAGGAGAATGGCCGCCGGGGGTCCAAGGTGGAGCGTCGCGTCGCTGGCAAGGGCGATGGTGCCGTAGGCGAGGTCGGGAAAGATATCAACAGCGCTGAAGGGTGCGCCGTTGACGAGCTTCAACCCGGTGAGCTGGTTCCGCGTCACTACTACCGGCATCCCTTGCGCATAAAGAATAAGCCGGGAGTCGGGAGCTGTGAGTCGTCCCCGTAGCGTAGCACGTCGTATAGGTCTTCGGCACGTAGCCGCCTCCCTGTCTGGTTGTCGTGCTTTGCGACGAAGATGGAGATGTGCTTGCCGTTCGCGCGAGCCCATTGCACAACGGCCGCCATGTTTAGGTTCCACCTTTCCTGGTTTAGAGGCGTGATAGCTCTTAGGCCGTTAGCGAAAGAGGGCTGCAAAGGTTTGTTATAGAGGCGACAGCACAACCGTTGGAAGTCTAGCTCGGTCTGCTGGCCGCTGCGTAGGCGGCCTAGGAACCACCGAAGCCTGGCGCAACCGGCCGCGCGGACCTGTTCGCGAAGGATGACGACAGCTGTGAACCGGAGAAACAGTTTGTGTGCCGCTATGTGCTTTGCCAGGCTTTCGGGTCTCTGTCTGCCGTAGTCCTTGGGCTCTGGCAGCAGGAGGCTGGTCTGCCGGACTGGATCAAACTGGAAGAAGTCGCCGAAGAGGATAACTATTGGGATCCCGCCGAATGGGCGGTGTGCGTCGTCTCTGTACAGCCTCAGGCGGCTATCTACCGACGCCAGCGTCAGTCCGCCTACCTGGCTAATCTCATTAACAACGAGCATGTCCGTATTCTTCCACCGCAGCTTTTCTTTCTCTGATAAACCTCTTCTGCTCTCTGGCTTGCCTTCGAATCCTATGTTGGTTGCCGAATGGAGGGTCACTCCACCGATAAGTGCTGCCGCATTTCCGCTAGCCCCCGTCAGGAGCAGCCTGTGCAGGCTATCTTTGAGTCGGAACATGTCCTTGATAGCGTGTATGACGCGAGACTTGCCAGTGCCACCTTCACCGCCGACATATTGGAGATGCTGCCTGCCCTCCTCTTCTTGTAGCCGCGTGCCGCGCTCGTCAAGGAACACTGCCGGGAGCAGCACCGCCATGGATTGTAGTTTGTTCAAGGTCCACTTCCTCGTCAGGGCTAAGGCCACATCAACATACGACACGGAGGGGCCGACTTCAAGCCGCATCTCTGCGCTAGAACCAACTCCACTTGCTGGTGTTCCCGCCGTCGGCGCAGGCCACCGTGGAATATCGGGACCCCCAACGGGAGTATCGCCGTCGGCATACGCTGCCGGCTCATGACTTTCCCCGCCCTGGATGTTTTCTATAACGCTGGCGTCCTCTTTCTTCTGAAGCTTCGCTATCGCATCGATTTCCTCCCGGCTCAGGAGGCCCGTACCCCGGAAAGGGGAGTCTTGAACATCTTGTAGCATCGTGTAGAACTGGCGACCACGCCGGGCGGAGGCGTGGTCGTCCTGTCTTATATCGACAGCCCTTGCCTCTTCGTCTAGAGACCGCAGCGCTAAGTTCACAGGCATATCCTTGATCTCGCTTCCCCGGACTGCAGATAAGACTCCTAAAAAGGCGTCGTAATAGTCTTGCGGCTCAGTGTTCTCGCCGTCCGCTACGCCGTCCTCCTCCTCCCCCCCTCGGCCGTCAAAGGCGTGCACGTCTACGGTCTCTTCGAAATCCTGGTCTAGACCTTGCAGCTTACGATCGGCACGGGCATCTTCTGCCGAGAGGCGTAGTAAAGCGATGTTCCGAACGTGAGAACGAAGTCGGCCGGTTAATCTTTCCTCGAACGACCGCCAAAGGCTCGGTATGTCGTCCGCTGGCTCGTCTTGAAATCTTTCCCAAGGGATAAACAGGGCAAGGTGTAAGACTACGTTCCTGTGACCACGTTCAGGCTTCTGCATTTGCATTTTCGGAGTTGCAAGCCCTACCTCCTCACATAGTTCTCATCCTGTTCGTCGAACTCGTCTGTAATACGGCCATCCTACAAGTCAGCCCAACGCAACATGTCCTGGATCCACAGAGAGTGGTGGGGAAAAATTGCCTGTAAGCATTTATGGTTGACAAACCCGGGTGGCGGGGCCGTCCTTGATCCCGGATCTGGGCGGACTCTCGGCGCAGTTGATCCGTGCCCCCTAGTATCGGGGTTGCGGTTTCTCTCCCGACGCTGCGAGCCCAGGATTCGGGATCAGGATCTAGGGCGACCAGAGGGCCCGAAACCCGGCATAGCAAGCCAGAAATCGGGATTGAGGCGGGCATTAAACTACGGCATGGAGAGAACGCAAGGACGGTGGAGGAACTCCGAAAGCTGAGCAGCATGCCCATCTTGTCAAATGCCGCACGCTACATTCAATAGACCAAGAAAACCACCTGCAGGAAACAAACAGTGGTGTAGTAGCCCAAATCCTGGGTCGACACGCGCGGGGATAACAGGTGGGGTCCGCTGGGGATCTAGATAGTGGGGCCGTCCTTGTCCAGATCTAGCGGACACAGTCACCCCGCAAAAGTTTCGAGCCCCACCCCTTTACGCGAGAACGCGACACGTGTACAGCTAGGTCCCTTCAATCTTTGATTAACGATTCTACATCTAATTCCTATTGAAAATACATAGTATTAGATACAAAATACTTAGGAGAACCTAGGCTATCCATCCATGCATGTCACACCGCTCTAATACTTCGTGTACCACCCATTTGCAGCTACGACTGCAGCCATCCTGCGCCTCATGCTCTCGGCCAGCTCTTGTAGAAGCTCCTCTGGAAAATCGTTCCACACCTCGTCCGCTGCGTCTCGTAATTGCTGCAAGCTTGCTTCATATTTTGGCATGCCTGCAAGATCAGGATACCTTTTGCAGATTTCTTCTTTGAGAAGTTTCCAGAGATTTTCGATAGGATTTAAGTCAGGCGAATATGCGGGCCAATCGATCAATTCAACCCCTTCCTCTTCGGCCCAAGGAATTATCCAATCTTGGACGATAATCGCTGTATGCTGGAAGCGTTATCTTGGATGAATATAGAGCCAGGATCGCAAACTTCAGGTAGCTGGGCCTTCAGGGTCTCGAGGATTCGCTGCGCGTTGACGCCGCCACGGGGAGAATCAGGGTGTCCATAAGGAGGGACTAATGGAGACTTCCTGAAGAAAGAAAAGGCCCCCCAAAACATCTGGCTATGCCTCGTTGGCTTAGTTTTGGCTTGGATATTCTTTGGAAGCAATCGCTCACCCTGAACGTTGTTAATTGTGGTGATATAAAAGAGGGAATAAAACGTACCCGCCGGCAAAACACCCATTTCTGCCGTTCGCCATCACCCCGTGCCACCGTTACCTCGTCGCTGAAAACCCATAGCTTCCAGAAGTCAAGGGGCTTCGTAATATATCTTTGGGCAAATTCCAGGCATTTCCGAGCAAGTTCTGCGTTCAGTTTTGGCCGCCGAAGAGCCTTCACATGCTGGATGCCTTGAGATTTGAGCCACCGGGTTATTGTGTCAACATGGCAGGTTAGGCCAGCCTGCATTTTTGATTTCTGTATTGGAAATGAAAGGATCTTGATTGATTAAGCGTAGGATATGCCGTTTGTCGTATTCTGTAAGAACCTTCGGCCGGCCTGACTTGGGTAGTGATACTGCTGATTGTTGGACGCGGTATCATTTTGTGACGCCAAAAACTGACCCTGGCGAACAGCCTTCTTCAGCCGCAATCTGGGTCTTTGATTTGCCATTTTTGAACCGCTATAACAATTCTCGTACGCTTGTGAGGGCTACAATGCTTATTTGGCGCCTGCAGGTCCATTTTTGGTTGATTTGTAGCTGTTTGAAGTAGGTAGGGTGTGGGTGCGTGAGAAATTGCGATGCAAAATCGCGTCGCGTAAAGTGGTGGGGCTCGAAACTTTTGCGTCCCCACTGTAGCCCGAAACTCGGCCTACATTAGGCAGAATCGGAGCCGTTACGGCCAGGTCCAGTGTCCAAATTTTTTGCTCCAGAATTTTTCCGAGGGAGTCCAATTTTAGCACCTCTGAACTGTTAGGTGCGTTCGTGGCTTTGCTTGCCGACATTCTGGCGCTGAGCACCAAGTGTGTGGGGCTTGGGCGTAAAAATAATGCGAATAAATTTTTTTTTTTTGATTGAATTCTATGTACATAAACGATGAGATAGAGAAATTTCCCAAATTATACTATCTCTACAATGCGGCGGTTGCCTGCAACCCCCACGAGGTCCGACCCCCTGCGGCATGGGTCTCTCTATTAGTATTTTAGGGATGTATTCCCACACTATCATTCAGTGCTCATCTCAGGTTCGCCACACCTCGCGGTCAGTTTTCAATAAGCCTCCATATCTTTACGTTATTCCGACTTCCAACTCAATCCATCGCCGTTGGCCATCAGTATTATTAGCTAGAAAACGGAACCAATTCCTCTCGAGCGGGTCATATCGGCTAGTTTTCTGGTGCCAGGATGGGCGTTCAGGGCAAAATTTTCATCTCTATCCCATCTCCAGCGCTGAGGGTCCCGATTTGTCAAGGCTGTGGGTTGTGCAGGAATATACGTTGTCGAGGCGGGACCCGACCGCTCACTGGGGTGATGCCAAGACCACCATGTCCCTAGTCATGAAAGGACTTGTGGAGCTCCAGGGGAACAATGTCCCTGACCTAAAGCCTCTAAACAATTTTCTGCGCTTGGGCATTTCGAGAACGCCTACGCACTAGAAGAAGAACTAAGGCGCATTTACTTGCAGACGAGGTTGTCGTCCGTGATACAGACGGGAAGATTCATCCAAAAGAAGGACGCGTATGGAGGCTTTACCCTCCACTTGCGCAACTGCTCCGAACCCAGAGACAGACTATATGCTCTTAGGGAAATCTGCATCCCGTTGTTCAAGAAAGGTTTCTTACCTGACTACGACATACATGAACGGGTTCTATTTGCGAGGTTGACAGTTTGGCTCCTCGAGATAGAGGGATGGGGAGGCGCATACCTCTACTTTCCAGTTTTATCTTCCGACCTAGGTCCAACTTGGATTCTCGATTTCAGTCGGCCATTCAAGATTACAAGAAGTGCATCCAACGTCAGCGGTCAGCCATGGAAAGCAACAAAGGACCAAGAAATGCGATGCCAGATCTTCAAAGGCATAGCCACATGTCTGGCTTCAAATTCGACACCATCGAGAGACTATTTTCACCCGTGAAACCTACACCAGAGCGCATCCAAGACATTGCATTCAGACTTTGGCGACTTGATCGGGTTTTCAGGTTCTGTCGGCCGTCTAAATGGGCTATGGACCTAAAGGAGGAGGCACAGGCCGATGTCTTCAACAGTCTCGACCTGGGTTCTTTCGAAACGATTCTGGAATGGACAGATACGGGCATAACTCTGCCGCTATATAACAGTCTCGCCGTTTCTTCGGTCAAGGAAAACGGCGATAAAAGACATGCAAGTCAACTGCATCCTTTCTTTCTCTATCTTCCCATTGGAGCGACGATAGCTGGGAGATCAGGTTGTCGTAGTCGAATAGGACGCCTCCAATAAAGTCGTCGGAATCTTCGGAATCGGGTAGTATGCTGGGCATGTCCAGAATGGAATCAACCAGAATCTCAACTACGTTGGGTATGTGCGATATCGTGACGGGGATGTCAATATGTGAGGGTTCGGTCTCGGAGTCTGTTAGAAGAGACAGGGCCGTCAACAAATCCGACAATGAATCGATGGAGTGGTCGGACTGGAGATGGGCCATGACAGTCCCGAAGTCGTCGATGACCTTACTTGGATCACGGCTGCCTTGCAGTAGCCAAAGGGCGGTGGTGTGGGACAGGCTGTGTTCATACTCTCTCGCAAGGCCCCAGACCGGTGTGGTTCTGCTATTGCACATCCCTGTGCTCCAGATAACAGATAAAGCTTGAAGAAATTGATAGGTTTTGTCTCTTGGGTGAACACATGCTGCATCGATTAGACCAACGCCGTCAAGCTCCAGAAGGCCATCAACTGCATGTTCCGCTGGTATCGCCGCGCGACATACTGCTACAATTATCTTGCAAAAGAAGGGATCAAATATATAGATCAAACTGATCCCTTTTTTTGGGTTGCGAAAGGAGTATCACCAACTCTTTGACTTCGCCAGTTTGTTCCTACGTTCAACTACAGCCAGTCGCAGGGTGTCGGGGAGGGCAGTCTCGATATCGCGGCAGCGGGCATCGAGGTTTCGGAAGCGAGGGACCGGAGGCAGTCTGTGTGGTTTGTTAGTTGCGATGGTGGAGACCAGTCAAGAGGCATGGAGTTGGCACGGAATAGTGGGCCAGCCAGCATGCCTACGATGCTATCGGATCGGTACCCATCGCGGGCTGCTGCATCGCCTATCGCGGCTGTGCCCGACTCCACTATATCGACCGCAGGATCACTTTCCCCGGACATCAGCCAGCCAGATCTAACGGCCCAAGACGCTTGAGGATGGGTACATGAACATCAGGTCTTCGTGGGATCCAACGCCATTCTTGGCTGCCACATCAGAGTTTGAAAGGAGGTCGAAGGACATCCCCTCGCCCTAACATTCGCATCTCTGCGATTTCAATCTGGCAACAGTCCGTTAGGCTACTTTATGCTGATAGTATAGGTCATGTCATCCCAGTTCCCCTCCTCAAAATGGCCCTCTTCCAACGCCATTGCATTGAACTCCTTTTGTACGAGTTTGTACCAGTCCTCTTCATCCTGACGCGACCGCCTCCAACTCATGTCATCGTCATTCATTTCCCATACGCCAACTCTAACATATTCGCCAACAGCGGCATGTGTTAGCCGCAGAACCAAGCCTGATATCGGGCATCCGGTGATGTGCGGCATTTTCATCACTCCTAGAAGAAACAGCACCCCTTCCTCGGGCATTGGGGGACGCCCTTCATCGAATGCCAATTCCGTAAATTCCACAGGGAGGCCTGCTAGAAATAACTCGTTATCGGCTCCATTGTGCCCTGGTTCGACTTTAACGAGGCATATAGGTCCTCTGAGCCTTATGCGCCCTCCGTTCACAGGCCCGAAGGGATCGCCTATAGGGTTCGTTCCGACTTCGAGATCTTTCACTAAGATATTCGTACTCCTTCCAGGAGACAGGATGTAGACGTGGATTACTCCTTGCCGTCTTGCCCAAGACCAGCTTGGAGCTCTGTCGTCGGCGATTTCCAGAGTCGTGGTGTTTTTCGAGCTGACTTGCCAGAGGAGTGATTCCTCAAGCCTATGGCTCCATAGTCCGGCAAGATACCTGATGTCATCGCCTCTCCAGACGCTCTTCATGTACTTCGCAATGCCAGCAATGGCCATCAACTTGTCGGTATGGAAGGTTAGATTTCCCTGAGTGAATATGTGTTGAACTTCCAGCCATTTGTTTAGCCACTGGTCCTTTCTCGAGAGATCCCAGCTTTCACTAAGACTTCCACCAAGGTTCGCCCATCCTCGGACCGGATCCGCCCAACCACCCGCGTCCTCAAGATTCCCACTCGGATCGGATTCAGATGCGCTCAGACTCGTGCATTCCCACATTACCTTGTGCCGGAGAAAATGTACTGTCCGACCTGCAAGAAATCGCTCTTGGACTGTCCAGGCTCGGGTGCTGAGAACTGACTCTTGCAAATGGCCGATCCCAGCGTTCCTAGGGAAGACAGCTACTGGCCTTCGTATCCAGCCTCGCGGCCTCCAATCCATTTCGATTGCTGCGGGGAGCACGGAGAGCGGACTACGGGCCTGGAAAAGACCTGCACGAGGGGAAAAGTAGGCATTTGCTGAGATGTTAAGAAAGGATCCTTGGTAGACACCTGACATGCGCACAGCTTCCCTCTCCCAGTCTGAGATCTCATCTTGAATGATGCACATAGAGTCGATCCAAAGGTAATTGATTCCTAGATGACTGGTCAAGACCGCGGCATCCTGGAAAGTCTGAGGTAGATCATCCGGGCGGAGTCCGCTGACGAAGCGGCCATATTCCCCCGAGGTAAGCTTGAATTGTGAACTCGAACCCCAAGAGTAACTCAAGGTAGTGTACTCTGTGTTGCCAGGGAGGTCGCTTGTTTCACGCAAGCGGACAACCGATTCCGACGTTAGTCGCCTGATGTCGATGAGGCGTGTTGGGAGCTCGTATTGACGGGATCCGCGCCTGCCGATGCATCCCTGGTGATTTCTCTCGCAGGATTCGATCCAATGACGGATTTGGTCTACCGTTTCAGAACTCCCCGTTGAAGCCGTAACAAGGGCTACTACTGCCGCTTAGCGCAATGTTAAGTAATATGGGTTTGAGAGGATCTTACTCGGCAGGTCTTGAATAGGCTTAATAGCAAACACGCAAAGCTGCTCAGTATTGGAGATGCCTGTCCTGTTTCGGGACTCGTTCAAGGATATCTGGGGGAGGTAATCGTCTGGGTGTTGCCCGCCCAGACGCCACCTCGCGTGAATCTCAACAGCTAGCTGGTCCCATGCGTGCTCTGGATGGTTGATGAGATCCTCCAGCTGTTCCTCGACGTGGTCAGGACTCATTTCAGATATGATGAGGCTGCAGAGGTGACATCCATCTTCGGCGGATGACATGATTGCCTGGATGTTTTGGAAGGGAACCTTCTCTGGCAGCTCGATTTGGTTTGCCGGAGCATAGTTGGATACGGCGCGAAGAATCTTTTGACATGTTTCACAGAATGAATTAAGAGGAGATTGGTCTGCCATTTTGTAACGTCTGCTAGTGACGGAACTGATATATTGGTGTGTGTTCGGCCTCGGTAGAACGAGCGAGGATGCGTGAAGGAAATTGTGGTGAAGAATATTTGCAACCCGACCATTCCGATTGCCATTCCCCAACTACTTATCTCCTGGCGTTAGTGTGGCAGTGCTTGTGCGTCGTTGTTCAAAAAAAAAAAAACAAAGTGCATGGCTGCCTACTTTAAGTCTTGGCTCTGCCTAGCGAATGGTACTATGAGGAGAGGAGATTGAAGTACGACGTCATCGCGCTAGGGGAGGACAACCAATGGCGGTGGCAGCCACACCCAACTTCTAAACATCCCCCGCAGGAATTTGGAACCTTTTAGCTATGGATGGATTCTACAGCCTGAAATATAATTTTTTATTTACTTTTATACTCACCTCGTTCCTCAAGGCTCTCTTGACAAACCGCTTGCGGTTTGCATCACCTGTTCTGCGTAGACCGCCGGACCGTGATCTACCGCGAGAGGTGGAAAGCCACCCGTGCGAAGACTCGGGAAAAATTGGGTGGTGCTGGCGGCTTGCATGATTTGGTAAGGATGCAGGGAGAGCTGTTAGGTAAGCTTTGCCCCTAGACAACGCGGGGCAGCGGGCCGTTCGCAAATTTGCTGCCACCGAACGACGCAAAAGGATCAGACCGTGTCATACGCCGACACCACGCGGCTACGCAGACATGGAGACAACGCGGACGAACGCGAATTCTATCTGACCTTGTTCACGGTATTGGATCTAGCTGCCTTGCAACAATGTATCTTTCTAGGACGTCGCGTGGAAAGTACAACCCAGTCACGGCCACTTGTGTCTACACACAGTGAGGGCGAGTTCTGTCAAAAGGACAGCTGTAATCTAGTGCGAGCAGCTGAGCGCCCCCGAAGCGCAGAGTTGAAACTCCAAATGTTGGAGTTGAAACAGGAACACTTTAGAACAACGACAGCGCAGGTCGCTGAAGAGAATCATCAAGAAGATCTAGAATTCGACGTCTTTTTCTCCCTATATTCTGCAGTCATATTTTCGGTGCCGTACTTCTGACACCTGCCCCTGATCCCAACTCTTGCCCCGCATCCCAATTCTTGCCCCGCATCCAAATTCTTGCCCCGCATCCAAATTCCTGCCCCGCATCCAAATTCCTGCCCCGCATCCAAATTCCTGCCCCGCATCCAAATTCCTGCCCCGCACCCCAATCTTATCCAAATCTCTTGAAGCCGTCTCAAACCCCAAATCTATCCCGCTTCCCAACTTCTGTCTCAACCTGTCCATTCCGGGGTAGTGTGTGAGCGGATAAGCACCCAATATACTCTTATCTCTATACCAAAGTGTGCCTGGCATACTTGGGAGCTTATCAAACCCGCTCCAAAGATGATGGCCTTCAAGGTGGTTTGTGATGCTAAGAGCTAGGCCTGCGAAGGTGAGGGTTGAGCCGAGGATGTGGTATCTGTTGCGCCCCAAGCAAAAGCAAAGAACAGGTCAGTTCATGTCTCGGTGGGGTCGCTGCTCCTTGCATTCTACCAGACGAAGTCCGACGATCTAGCCACCGCGAGCGGTGACGTCAATGCCTGCGTCGAGAACGAGCTCGATCTGCACCCTCAACAGAGTCCTCACCGGCTGTGGATCGCGCAGGCCCATGCCGCGGCGCTCGCTCCACCACCAGATCCTGCTGTCGCGCGAGATCTTCGTTACCGAGCGGATGGACATGCGCCTCGGGTGGACCACTGGCTGAATGTTCGTCAAGCCTATGCCGCGCTTCCTGCTCGAGCCGCATTTCTAGGCTTCGTGTATTTCTTGTGCACCCGACAATCCCGTCGTGTACCCTTTGTTCCTGGTGCTCGTCCAGGAAGCGTCACAGCAGCAACTTGCACCGCACCTTTCGTCAAATGGGCATTGGCCCGTGCGGAGCTAGCAGTCGACCGCGGGGCTAGCACCGGCCTGTCAATCCAGGACCAGCATCGACTTTGCGGCCCTCGCCAGCAGCCACAGAACACAATCACCCAGCCATACCACGTCTGCAAAGTTTCATTCTGATTGTTTGCAATGGAGGCCACCTGCTCTCGATGCTATGGCTCTAGTGGTAGCATCGTCCTCGGCTAGGACGCTTGCCGGCCCTCGAAAGTGCCTGGAAGACGCCGTCGAGGATTTCCAGAGCATACTAACCGATGATCAGCGCCAAAGACTTGAGGGCATCGGCGCCGTCCGAGACACAGACACGGTCATAACGTTCACCGCTCAGCTGGACTACGACTGTCGATCGAGGAAGGACCGCAGCATCGCGAGCCGCCTCTATTCCGTCCTTCAGTCTGTCCAAGCATTTGCGACCGTTGTCGACACTTTCGTCTCGTCGCATCCGGAAATCGCTGCGCTGGTCTGGGGGAGCATCAAGCTTACCATGCTCGTAGGTAATGGCATTCGCTCAAATATGAATATGAGCTAACAATTGCAAGATCGCAGTGAACTATACGTCTTATTTCGAATCGCTTTCCGGTCTTTTCATGGCCTTCAACAAACAATGCCCGCGGTTTGCCGAGTACCAATCTCTATACCCAGACTCCACCCGACTCCAGAAGGCTCTTTGCGATTTCCATGCCGCTATTATTCGCTGCTGCAAGCATGTCGTGGAGGCCATTCAACGCCCGTGTTTGTCGCCCTGCTCTCCGATCCGAGGAACGCTTTTGCTTACCTAGTTACAGGGCAGAGTCAGCTATTGAATGCTTTCTGGCAGTCTTTTGACCAAGAGTTCAAACCTGATGTGGAGGAGATTCAAAAGTTGGGCAAAGAAGTGAAGGAAGAAATAGCGTTTGCCAAGACACTGGCCGATCGCCTGGACCATGAGCTCCAGGAGAAGGAAAGAGCAGCCGCGTCTCGCCAGAGGTCAACGCTGAAAAAGTTCATGGGGAAGACTAGCAATGAACTTGACACCATCAAGAAATTGCAGCTGCAACAATCCAAGCGTCGGTCTAGTTAGTATTTCCGCCCTTGCCGAACATGAGAAGATGCTTACTTGCTTGTAGGGGCGGATCGACGGCGACTTCTGGAATTTCTGTCTTCGCACGATTATGCCAGTCCGTTCAAGGAAGCTTGTAAAAAGCGGCAGTGCGGTACCGCCGAATGGATATTTGCAACTCCCGAGTTTATTCGGTGGTACGACGGAACCGGATCGTCCTTGATCTGGTGTTCTGGGAAGAGTATGTTCTGCAAAACTAATTCGTGGACTATACTAATGCACGGCAGTCGGATCTGGAAAGACCGTTCTCAGGTGAGGGTGTCAAGCTACCGGCCCCGAAGCCTCCTATAAACTTGCTAACACTCCGGTTGTTTATAGTGCGAGTGTTATCAACTATGCCTTCGCGAACAAGACCAGCGCGGACGACCGTATCGCCTTCTTCTTTCTTCGATACGACGACGCCGATTCCCTCAAGGCGGAAACGATAATACGATCGATTATCCGGCAATCGATCGACACTGTCGTATTTGCTAAGGATATGGAAAATAAGTTGAGAGAACTGGACCGCAAGCTATTTGTTGAGCTCAGAGACTGGGTTGACCTTCTCCGCCAAAGGATCGTGCGGGCGAGCGCATTCTATGTCTTCCTCGACGGGCTGGACGAGTGTGAACCCGCAGAGCGACATGCTCTTCTCAACACATTATCGTCACTCGCTACCGCTTCTTCTGGTCTGAGAGTCTTCATAGCTAGCCGTGAGAGCCTGTCTGTGGATCTAAGAGGCAGATTCTCGCGTATGGATCATGTGTCAATGGCATGTCTTGGCCTAGACTCAGATATTCGTCTCTACGTTGAGGCCGCCCTTCAAGAACGGATACAGAATGAAGACCTAGTGGTTAGCGATCCTTGCCTCTTAAATGAGATCAAAGATATATTAAGTCGGCACGCCGATGGGATGTAAGTAACTGCTATGTAGACTTAGAAGGACTATAAGCTAACTGTTGGAGGTTTATCTGGGTCGCTTTTCTAATAAGCGAAATTTGCATAGCAAGTTGCGATGAGGACGTCCGACAATCCCTCCATAACCTTCCCAGGGACTTAGAAGACACTTTTACTCGAGCATTGCTACGCATCGTATCTCAGCAAAAGGCGGTTGTGGCCCAGAAAATACTTCGATGGGTAGCCGTAGCGAAACGACCCCTGACTCTTGACGAAATCGGCGAAGCTATCTCAACGAACATTGGCCAACAATATTCGAGTCCAGAGCGGCAGGTCCGCAACATGAATCGCATTGTCTTGTGGTGCGAAAATCTTCTGCAGGTTGATGAAGAGCTCGAAATCGTCCAGTTTTCGCATCGCACTATCTACGACTTCATCACGGGGGAGGGCTTACCGCCTCAACTTACCGACTTCCACGTTAACATTGAGGAGGTAGACCACTTCGCTGGCGAAATATGTGTCACATACCTCCACCTCAACGACTTCAAGACGACTCTAGCCCGGCGACTACAGCCACTTCCCCAGATACACCCTATGGCCATGGCTGGTACTGCTCTCAGTCAAGGATCGAAAATAGCCGGGCTTACGACACGCTTTAACCACTTCGCTTCAAAACACCACAAGCACAAGCCAGGCCTGGATCTTGCTGGAGCCCTTGCCAATTTTGGCAGAGCCGATGCCAGCGAAAGTTTGGCCAGACTCCACCAGAGCCACCCTTTTCTCAGGTACGCGGCAAAGCACTGGGTTTTTCATACCGTCAAATTTCAGAAGGAAA